>SAMEA3663038__coassemble_236_pt1 | contig 20083 bp, 13 predicted proteins | sample SAMEA3663038__metabat2_low_PE_024 | metagenome-assembled genome bin SAMEA3663038 (sample SAMEA3663038) | pig gut metagenome | biome: pig gut; feature: pig-associated habitat; material: faeces | place: France | collected 2012
TGTATGAATCATGGATTAAGTCACGAAGGAGATTACTGATATGATTTATACAATAGCTGAATACGCCGCAACTATCACAGAATGTATTATTATACTTGTTTTCTTAATTTTTTCATTAGAATACAAGCCTGCTCCAAAACAGGATAAAATTCACAAAACAATTGCATTCTCAGCATTAATTATTACCAATGCTCTTCTCTGGGATAATGTTTCGGTTTTATTCAGACATGAGCTCCTTCATATATGTTCATATGTATTGTTGTTTTATATAGCAGCGTTGTCAATCCTAAACGGTAAATGGTGGCATAAGCTGGTTATTATTATGATAGCTATATTATCTGTTTTTCTTGTAAACCTTCTGGTAACAGCCTGTTCGGGAATGATACTTAAAAATCATTATGCTCAGATTTTACTGATGAGAAACCCCACACGTATATTTCTGCTATTTCTCACAAAACTCGGACTGGCAGCGATTTTATTTGTAACCGGAAACTTTATCAGAAACCAGAAATATACCCTTCATCTTACACAATGTATCGTGACAGTCGCATTACTGATAACATCCCTCATCACAGGAGTTACAGTTGAAAAGCTGCTTCTGGATAATATAGTTTCTCATAAGTACGCATCAATAATAATGATTTGCATTTCGGTAATTGTAGTATTGCTGTTCTTTATAATTATCCAGTTTTCGATAAAGAATAAAGCTGATATACTCAGAGTTTCTCTTCAGACCAGGCTGCATGATGATGAAATCAGAATTAACGAACTTATTCAGATGAATCATTCTGTAAGAACACTGAAACATGATCTTAACAATCATATAACTGTACTGAAAAAACTTATAAGTGAACATGATTTTCAGCAGGCAATGAACTACATCGAAAAAATATATGATAATGTTTCTGATATTCCAGCAACAAGTAATACCAATAATTCAACATTAAATGCTATTCTTGATGTCAAAAAGCTTATCTGCAAAAATGAAAACATTGATTTAAAGTGTTATCTTCGCAACGATCTTCCTGAATTCGACAGTTTTTCATTCAGCAAAGTGTTCGGAAATCTTCTTGACAATGCAATTGAAGCTGAAATGAAAGAAGAAATCAGAGAAATAAAAATATCTGTAATGTCTGAGAACAATAATATAGATATCATTGTTCAGAACAGAATATCTCACAATATCCTCATTAACGGTAAATTACCGGAAACTACAAAAAAGGACAACATAAATCACGGTCTGGGAATGATAAGTATAACAGAAGCCGTGAACAAAAGTAATGGTGCAATTGATATATACGAACAGGATGACTGGTTTGTTGTTCATGTTATTATGCCGTGTTGACGGTTATTTACCATTAAGGTGCAAACGACAGCGAAGGTGCAGGGCGACCGCAAAGCCCTGCAAAAACAAACTAATCACCGGTAACTTACCCACAGACCCCCAAACATAAAATTCCCGAACACAAAAACCGCTGTATTCCCATAACAGAATACAGCGGTTTCTTATATAAAACGATTAACTATATATCACTTAGCCTTCTCTTCGACTTCCTTAACAAGCTTAGCCACAATGTCATCAACAGGAACTCCAGGCATTTCGCCTTCCTTCCTTGAACGTACAGTAACGGTATTACTCTCCATCTCCTTGTCACCAATAACAAATGTATAAGGAATCCTCTCAAGTCTTGAAGCCTTGATCTTAGGACCAATATTGTCATCCCTCTTGTCAACGGTAACTCTCATACCATATGCTGAAAGCCTGTCAGCAATACTCTGTGCATAGTCATTGTGCTGCTGTCCGATTGGAAGGATTCTTACCTGCTCAGGAGCAAGCCAGAGCGGAAGTACACCGGCAAAACGTTCGATAAGGTAAGCAAGTGTTCTTTCGTAGCATCCGAGTGATGTTCTGTGAATAATATAAGGGAGCTTCTTCTGTCCGTCCCTGTCTATATAGTACATACCGAACTTTTCAGCGAGAAGCATGTCAATCTGAATAGTAACAATTGTATCTTCCTTGCCGAATACATTCTTGTACTGGATGTCAAGCTTAGGACCGTAGAAAGCAGCTTCATCAATACCTACTTCGTATTCAACGCCCAGTTTGTCGAGAATCTCACCCATTACTCTCTGAGCTTCTTCCCACTGTTCCTTAGTTCCTTCGTACTTGTTTTTCGGATTTTCCGGATCCCACTGTGAGAATCTGAATGTACAGTCTTCAAGAAGACCTACTGTGTCAAGAACGTATTTTGCGAGTTCAAGACATCCCTTGAATTCTTCCTCAAGCTGGTCAGGACGAAGAATGTAGTGACCTTCAGAAATAGTGAACTGACGTACACGGATGAGACCGTGCATTTCACCGCTGTCTTCGTTTCTGAAAAGTGTTGACGTTTCAGTAAGACGCATCGGAAGATCTCTGTATGAACGCTGGCGGTTGAGGTATACCTGGTACTGGAACGGACATGTCATAGGGCGGAGTGCAAAACATTCCTTTGTTTCATCATCAGGATCGCCGAGAACGAACATACCGTCAAGGTAGTGATCCCAGTGTCCTGAGATTCTGTAGAGATCTCTCTTGGCCATAAGAGGAGTCTTTGTAAGCAGGCATCCTCTCTTCTGTTCTTCGTCTTCAATCCATCTCTGAAGAAGCTGAATAACTCTTGCACCCTTAGGAAGAAGAACAGGGAGTCCCTGACCAACGTAGTCAACTGTTGTAAAGTATTCAAGTTCACGGCCGAGCTTGTTGTGATCACGAAGCTTTGCTTCTTCAAGCTTCTTAAGATGTTCTTCGAGTTCCGAAGCCTTAGGAAAGGCAACTGCGTAAACTCTTGTGAGCATCTTGTTCTTTTCATTTCCTCTCCAGTATGCACCTGTACATGAGAGAAGCTTAAATGCCTTTACACCTGAAGTTGAAAGAAGATGAGGACCGGCACAGAGGTCTGTAAAGTCACCCTGTCTGTAGAATGAAATCGGCTCACCTTTGTCAGCATGTTCCTCACAGAGTTCAACCTTATACGGTTCACCCTGCTCCTTAAGATAAGCAACGGCTTCATCAGGCTGCATCTCAAACTGTTCAAGCCTGATGCCTTCCTTGACTATCTTCTTCATCTCAGCTTCAATCTTAAGAAGCTCATCAGCTGAAAACGGCTTTTCAACATCAAAGTCATAATAGAAACCTGTGTCTATAGCAGGTCCGATAGCAAGCTTCGCCTCAGGATAAAGGCGCTTAACAGCCTGTGCCAGAATATGTGAAGCGGTATGCCAGAAAGTCTTCTTACCCTCTGTCGAATCAAAAGTCATCACTTCGAATTCGCAGTCAGTATCCACAACGGTTCTGAGATCCTTTACCTCACCGTTGATTTTTACACAGCACGCTGCCTTGAGAAGTCCTGTGCCAATGCCTTTGATGATATCAGCAGCAGACTGACCACTCTCAGCTTCTCTGATACTTCCGTCTTTTAACGTAAGTTTTACCATAGTTTTCATATCCTTTCATTAAAAAATAATAAAACCCCTTAAGAAAGCTCATACTTCCTTAAGGGGCATAACAATGCGGTTCCACCCTTTGTTCAAGAAAACGCATATAATCCTGCAGAACACGTTTTCTCCTCTTCAGGTTCCTGTAACGGAGAACACCCGGCGTGTATTGGACGCACTCAGAGGACGGTATCCCTGTCAATGGATAGTAATCTTCTCTCAGCAAATGAAGACCTCTCTGTAAAAATCGTTTTTTTAACAAGGCTTTCCTCTTCATCGTTTTAAAAACTTATATTATCATTATACCCGAAAAAATTAAAATGTCAATAGTTAATGGCAAATTATACTCTTGACATTTACTCCAAAAAGATATACAATAGAAGTATTGCATTTATTTATTTTTTCAGATGCATTTTTAAAATTCAATGCTGAAAACAGCAATTTTATTAAACGCTCTTGTTCAGCCAAAATATATTTTTAATCTGTCAGACATACATAATTTAACTTAAAAATACAGTTTTTATATAAAAATCATATTTATCCTATTATTTTTTATATATCTTTATTTTGGAAAATTATCTTCCTGAAGTTTAAAAACTTAATAATTTTTGGCTGATTTACAGGTAGGCGTATGAAAAACAATATCTGCCAGTGAAAGGAGGAATTAATTTTCCATGGGTACAGCTATAACAATCGTTATTGCTATTCTTTCTCTTGCAGTCGGCGCTGGTGTTTCGGGTTATATCTTTTTTCAGAAGGGTATCGCTTACAGACAGCAGCAGGCTGAGGCCGCAATAGGTTCGGCTGAACAGGAAGCAGAAAGAATCAAAAAAGAAGCTAAAAAATTAATTGAAAGTGCTAAGATTGAATGCGAAAACCGTAAGAAAACAGCACTTGTTGAAGCAAAAGATGAAATCTATAAAATCAAGTCTGAAGCTGACAAGGAAATAAAAGACAGACGAAGTGAGATTTCACGACAGGAAAGAAGAATTCAGCAGAAAGAGGAAAATCTTGACAAGAAGAATGACAACCTTGAGAAGAAGGAAGAGATTCTTCAGAACAAGATAAAATCAGCTGACGAAAAGCTCTCTGAAGCGGAATCAATCAAAAAAAGCCAGATGGACATCCTTGAAAAGATTTCTGAATTTACAAGAGAACAGGCCAAAGAGTACATCATCTCGCAGCTTGAAACTGAACTTGTCCACGAAAAGGCACTTAAAGTCGCTGCTTACGAACAGCAGATAAAGGATTCCTGTGAAGAAAAAGCAAGAAACTATATCTCTCTTGCAATCGCAAAATGTGCGGCAGACCAGGTTTCCGAATCATCAATTTCAGTTGTAGCACTTCCGAACGACGAGATGAAGGGTCGTATAATCGGACGTGAAGGACGTAATATCCGTACACTTGAAACACTTACAGGTGTTGACCTCATAATTGACGACACTCCGGAGGCAATCACACTTTCATGCTTTGACCAGGTAAGACGCGAGGTTGCAAGAATTGCACTTGAAAAACTCATATCTGACGGTCGTATTCATCCGACAAGGATTGAGGAAATGGTTGACAAGGCAAGACGTGAGGTTGAACACAAGATTAAGCAGGAGGGTGAACGTGCTATACTTGAGACAAACGTTCACAACATCAACCACGAACTTGTAAAGCTTATCGGACGTCTTAAATTTCGTACGAGCTACCGCCAGAATGTACTGAACCACTCTATCGAAGTTGCACAGCTTGCAGGCATCCTTGCTTCCGAGCTTGGTGTTGACGCAAATGTCGCAAGACGTGCAGGTCTTCTCCATGATATCGGTAAGGCTCTTACTTCTGAGATTGAAGGTTCACATGTTCAGATTGGTGTTGATGTCTGCAAGAAGTACAAGGAAAGTCCGGAAGTTATTCACGCTGTTGAAGCTCATCATAACGATGTCGAACCACAGACTGTTATCGCATGTATTGTACAGGCTGCCGATGCAATTTCAGCTGCAAGACCTGCTGCAAGATGTGAAAACTATGAAAGCTACATCAAGCGTCTTGAAAAGCTCGAAGAGATCTGCTCATCATATGAGGGAGTTGAAAAATGCTTTGCTGTTCAGGCCGGACGTGAAGTCAGAATCATGGTTCTCCCTGAGATTATCAATGATGAAAAGATGATTCTTGTTGCGAGAGACATTGTTAAACGCATTGAGGACGAGATGGACTATCCGGGACAGATTAAGGTTAATCTTATCCGTGAGAGCAGAGCAGTCGAATATGCGAAATAAACCAGCCTTTTACCCTACTCGGTTGAGTAGGGTAAATCTTTATAATAAAATATTTCTGGGAAAGGAAAAGAATTTTTATGTCTAAAACTCATAAAACCATATTTGGTACAACAGAAAAATCAAACTTTATACTGAATATGACAAATGACCAGTTTAACAAAACAGCATCTGTAATGTTCACTATAGGATTTTCGCTTATTTTTGTACTGTCTGCAGTTTCAGAAATAATTTCAAATATGATGGTTTCTGAAACAACATACGACTGGAAGATTATCCCTTCTATCTCTCTTGGAATAACAGGCATTCTCGGAGCAGTTGTATTTATCATTGCACTGATAAAGCAGACTCTCACCAAAAAACAGATTATCGGTTCACTGACGGCTCTTGCACTGACGGTGTTTATGTACATATCATATGTAAATTCTATAAGTACGGTTCAGGATTATTCAGGCTTTCTGGGATTCAGACACGGAAGATACGAGGGACTTCTCGTTCATCTGAGCTATATTTTCATTTTCCTCGGGAGCATGTCGATGAACAGTGAAAAAGCGGTAAATACAGTATTCAAAGTTTTTTCAGCGATAATGATTCTTGAAAGCATATGGTCTGCCCTTCAGTTCATTCCGTCATTTCCTGGATTTTACTATAAGATTCCTTATCTTATGGTGAATCCTATGCTTCCGAGCGGAACAGCCGGAAGTCCGGTATTTCTTGCTGTCATGCTTTCCGCCGGTCTTATCATATCAGCCTTCGGTGCTATGCATGATAAATCATCAGTTTTTTCAGTTATTTATAAACTGGCAATTCTTCCTGCTTCATTCTTCCTTGTAAAAACCCAGACACTTGCAGGATATATCAGTTCTGCTGTAATTCTTGCTGCAGTTCTTACAGATTATATAAGAAGCAAAAAATCAGAAAAAACTGACAGCACCCCTCTTATACTTATGATTTCCGGATTTGCTGCAGCACTGGTTTTCATACTCATAAAAGGTTTTGCCGTTTATGACGGTGAAGTAATCTGGCAGGACGGATGCACGCGTCTCGGAGCATTCGGCCAGTATTCCGCATCGCTGGAAGGCAGCTTTGATATCCACGATATTACAGAAGTATATCCGTTTCTCTGGAACAAAGCCGCAGAGATAATAAAACAGTTTCCTGTTACGGGTATCGGTCCGGACGCATTTGTCTTCTCGCAGAGAAGCGGAATTCTCAATGATGTGCCTCTGTCAGTTGACCGTCCTTATAACGAATATCTTTTCTACGCAGCATCATTCGGAATTCCGGCTGCAGTATCACTTGCTGCACTGTTTTTCTACTCTTCTGCAAACGGTGTAATGTCTGCACTAAGAAAAAAAAGCTGGATATTCAGCGCATCAATGACAGCGGCTGTGCTCTTCACATTATCAGCATTATTTACATCAGGTACAGCTACAGTTTCCCCTTTCATCTGGTTTATCCTGGGAACATGCTGCTGTACATTCAGCGAAAAAAGCTGATTATAACTAATAACTTACTGAAATACCGTTGATTTTTGTTGAACTTTATGATATAATTTTATTGGTAAAGCACTTTTGGCTGACCGGGAATAATGCGGGAAAGGGGAAAAACTATGAAATACAGAATTCTTCTAAATTCAAAACATGGCAGTGTGATAAGTGATTTTTTTAAACAGACAGCACAGTATTTTGACTGTCTCAGTACATCCGACTGCCTTGATGATATAGCAAATCATTTTAAACTGTTCAGACCGGATGCATATGTCTGTTTCAATGAAGGTGCACAGTGCGGACCGCTTATTACACAGATGAGAGCACTTAAGAGCAGTCATGACTTCAGTTCAGTTCCTATCATTGTTATCGGAGATGACACTCTGTGCAATATGCTTGAAAGACTTCCTCAGAAACCTGATCTTATAATAAGACAGAGTACACCACAGGACGCAACAATCGCTCATATAATCAAGATAATTCAGTCAGGCAAAGCCGCTGCTAAACCTAATACACAGAGTGCTCCTGTACCGGGTCCAAAATCAATTTCAGTTATTTCGAGACCGGCAGTAAAAACCAAACCGAAACCGGTAGAATCCGAACATGAAAAGCCGTCTGAAACCAATCCGGAAAAGAGACCTCCGAAGGATCAGAGCGAGATAATAAACGAACCAAAGAATCCAAAGGATTCAAAGGCAAATGTACTTGTTATAGATGACGACAGAAGCATACTTCGTCTTATCAAAAGTGCATGCGGTGACTTTTTTAATATCACAACTATGCTTAATGCAGACCTTATCGACAAGTTTTTTGAAACCAAAACAGTTGACATAATCCTTCTGGACTACGAAATGCCAGGAGAAAATGGTCCTCAGGTTTTCCAGAGACTCAAAAAAATGCCAAACGCAGCAAATATTCCTGTTGTTTTTCTAACCGGTGTTTCTGACAGAAAAAAGATACAGGAGGTACTGTCATTAAAACCTCAGGGATATGTACTTAAACCTATCAATATGGACAAACTGTTTGAAACGATATATAAACTTATAAGATAAACAATGAAAAGGGGATTATTTTTATGGACGAAGAAATGTATATAACCGATCTTATCGATATAGATGTACTTCAGAAAATTCAGGATTCATTTTCATCCATGACAGGTATGGCAAGCATAATATCAGACAATTACGGAGTTGCTGTAACAAATGGCTCCAACTTCTGTGACTTCTGTTCAAACCTGACAAGAGTTTCACCGGAAGGCAGCAGAAGATGTGAAAACTGTGACAAACGAGGTGCAGAGATGGCTCTTGAAAGCAAGAGTGTATGTACATACTTCTGTCACGCAGGTCTTATTGAATTCGCCGCTCCTATTATGGCAAACGGGAAAATGGTCGGAAGCTTTGTAGGAGGTCAGGTACTCTCCTCTCCTCCTGACCTTGCCGCATTTGAAGAAACTGCAAAGGAGCTTAACATAGATCCGGAAGATTACATTCATGCTGTAAAGAAGGTTAAAGTAATTGAGCAGGACGAAATAGACAAAGCTGCAGTATCCCTTAACACTATAGCAGAAGTTCTATCAACTATAGCCAACAACAGCTACAATATGCATGTAAACAATGCTGAAGTTGAAAAAAGTGCCAAGCTCAAGTCTGACTTTCTTGCAAATATGAGCCACGAAATCAGAACTCCTATGAATGCCGTTCTCGGTATGGCAGAGATGGCACTTCGTGAGGAAATGTCTCCTACTGCACGTGATTTTATCCATCAGATAAGAGCTTCCGGTAAAAATCTTCTTACCATCATCAACGATATCCTTGACTTTTCAAAGATTGAATCCGGCAAAATGGAAATCATTGAAGTTTCCTATGAACCGCTTTCAATGATAAACGATATAGCAAGTATGATTAACAGCCGTATCGGCGACAAAAACATTGAATTTACCGTTGATGCACCACCTGAAATTCCACACAAACTATACGGTGACAACATCAGAATCCAGCAGATTATCATCAATCTTCTTACCAATGCCGTAAAGTTTACAAAACAGGGACAGGTTCAGCTCAAACTCAAGTTCAAGAAGAAAAATGACGAGGAAGGAACCCTGAAAGTCCTTATAAGTGATACCGGAAGCGGTATCAAGGAAGAGAATCTTGACAAGATTTTCGAATCTTTCCAGCAGGTTGACAGCAAGAGAAACAGAAACATAGAAGGTACAGGTCTCGGTCTTGCAATCACACAGCAGCTCCTTGCACTCATGGGCGGATTTATCGATGTTGAAAGTGAATACAATGTAGGAAGTACATTTGCATTTGTCGTTCCCCAGAAAATAGTCAGCAAGGAAGCATCTGTACCGAAGGCAGACAAGATGATTTCAGCTGCGGTTATTTCCCAGAATATCTATCTGTGTGCACAGCTTGTAAAGGATTTATCCCGTCTTAATGTTTCATATACTATACTTCTCAAGGAAAACTATATGGATGCACTGGACTTCGACTTTGTATTTGTCGAAGAGGATCTGTTCACTAAGGAAATGCAGGAGTTTGTAACAAACAATCCGAAGCTCCAGTGTATAGTAATAGAAAACCGCAAAAGTTTCAAACGTTTCAACATTGTAAATATACGTACTATAAGAAAGCCTATTTACGTTCTTTCGCTTTACTCCATCATGGGTATAGGTGAAGACTATGCGGCCTTTGCCGACTTTGAAGGAGATGATTTCCCGTTTACAGCACCGGACGCACAGATTCTTATTGTAGACGACAATACTATCAACCTTACAGTTGCCCAGGGTCTTCTCGAGCCGCTTAATATGAAGATTGACACTGCAACAGGTGCAAAGGATGCAATAAGCAAGATAAAGAAGAAGAAATTTGATCTCATATTCATGGATCATATGATGCCTGAAATAGACGGTGTTGAGGCAACACATATGATAAGAACAACATTCCCTGATTATGAGGACACGCCAATCATCGCACTTACCGCGAACGCTGTTGCAAACGCAAAGGAAATGTTCCTGAGCGAAGGTATGAACGACTTTGTTGCAAAGCCGATAGAAATAAAGGATATTGTATCAAAGCTCAAAAAATGGCTGCCGCATGAAAAGATTATACCTGTGGAAACTCAGCAGGAAGGTCAGCAGGAAGAAGATATACCAATAAACGGACCTTTCTTCAGGGAAGTTGAAGTGGAATCAGATTTATTCCCGTCTGAAAATCCGGAAACTGATTCATATTCAGCTCCTGTATATGCACCGGCTCCAACTCCAGCACCAGCTCCTGCACCAGCTCCTGCACCAGTTCCTGCTCCGGCTCCTGCACCATCTCCGGCTCCTGCACCGGCTCCTGCACCAGTTCCTGCTCCTGCTCCTGCACCAGTTCCTGCACCGGCTCCTGCACCAGTTCCTGCAAGACCTGCTCCTGCAGCTCCTGCAAGACCTGCTCCTGCAAGACCTGCTCCTGCACCAGCTCCTGCAAGACCTGCTCCTGCACCAGCTCCTGCAAGACCTGCTCCGTTCGCCCCTGGACAAAGAAGCGGTCCCCTCGAGATTGAAGGGCTGAATGTTAAACTTGCCCTCTCACTTCTCGGTACAGAAAAATTATTCCTTACCGTACTTAAACAGTATTACTGCTCAATAGAACAAAAAGCACGCTCAATCGAAAAGCACTATAACAACGAAGACTGGAAAAATTACACTATTGAAGTTCACGCTCTCAAGAGCACTTCAAAACAGATTGGTGCTGAACACGTATCGGCAGTTGCTGCTGATATGGAAAAAGCGGGTAACGAGGGTAATATCGATCTCATCCGTGCAACAACAGCTTCCATGCTTGAAGAATACCGCGGATACAAGAAGAGTCTTAAATATCTCTTCCCTGATGTTCCTGACGAAGACGAGGAAAAGGAAGCTGACAGTGATCAGATAAACGAAATGCTCGATAAACTTGCTGAGGCGATAGAGGACTTCGATTCTCTGACAATGGATGAAGTCGCTGAAGAACTGGGCAAATTCAAATTCAACGATGAAAGCACAGCAATCTTCAACGAACTTAAAGATGCCATCTCCGCATCCGAACTCGACACATGTTCAGAAATAATCGAAAAATGGCGCAGCATACTATGATACAAAAAACAAAGCCGGAACGTTTAATCATTCCGGCTTAATATATGTAAAAATAATCACTTAGTATTCTCAATATTCCACTTGAAGTTACAAAGCTTCTTAGCCCTTGTACCATCCAGAACATTGTTGTTAAAAAACGTATCCATATCATTGTAACGGTAATTCGTCTTAATGTCATTGCGGTTCGTAAGCTTTCCAAGCTTAGCCTTCATAATATCCTTGTTTACGTTACGCTGGATAACAGGTCCGTATGTTTTTCTGTCTCTTGCAAATTTTATTATCTCTCTGGCTGAACAGATATTTGTGTCAGCGATATTGTACAGTCCTGTGTATGTCTCGTCGTCAGCATACTTGACAAAACACATGATAAATTCAACGAGATTATGGAGACAGCAGAACTGAAAACCGTAGTCACCGGAATGATATACAAAAAGACCACCCGTCTCAGGATCATAAATCCTGCTGAGAAGATTATCTGCAAAATCGCTCGTGTAAACCGGGGCAACCCTCAGTGATGCGGCAATAATCGTCTGTACACCCTTTACAGCATCGGCAAGTTTTTTCTCCGCTTCTCTTTTTAATTTTGCATAGTTTGAAACTATCTTCAGCTTATCAGTTTCCCTGATTGGCTCTCTTGATTTAGGATAATCATATACCTGACTGGTACTTATGAGAATAAACTTCTTAACCTCTGAAGCAACGGAAAGAGTATAAATATAATCATCATAAATCGCACTTTCAGCTATATCATCTTCCGTTATAGTATCCGAAAGATCGTTGTCAGCCGTACACGCACAGTGTACCACAACATCAAACTGCTCTTTTCGGAACATTTCTTCAAAAACTGAACGGTCACGTCCGCCTGCCTTCACAAACCTGTATCCTTCTTTACCCTCATTATATTCGTCTGGTCTGAGGTCAGTCCCTGTCACTTCGTTTTCCCTCTTGAGAAGTCCTGAGCAGATTTTTTTACCTATAAGCCCACAGGCACCTGTGACTAATATCTTAGCCATTTCTCATTCCTCCTTAAATATACTTTTTCACTTTAATTTTCAATTATTTTAATCTGAAATTAAACTACCTGCTAATTCAGTATACCACATCAGAAAAGTAAAATCAATATATTTGTTAAAGATAGAACACTTTGCACAAAAAAGAAAGGCGTTATCTATGAATAACTTTGTTACAGAAAGCGATAATAAAAGATACTTCACGCAAAACAGATATCTCCGCAGTATTTTTGGAGAAAAGGTGATCAAACTTTCGTTAAATGCCGGCATGAGCTGTCCTAACAGAGACGGTACCAAGGGTCATGGCGGATGCATATACTGCTCACCTGTCCTCAGCGGAGACTTCTCCGGAAATATAAGTTCGTCCATAACCGAACAGATGAAACAGCAAACAGAACTTCTGTCTGCAAAATGGAAAAGCTCAGTATACATAGCATATTTTCAGGCCGGTACAAATACATACGCCCCCCTCTCTGAACTTATTCCACTGTATGAGGAAGCACTGTCATTTCCGGGAACAGCGGGAATAACCATAGCTACAAGAGCAGACTGCATTTCTGATGAAATGCTGGAATATCTGAAAAAACTGTCGGAAAAAACATTTCTGACAGTTGAACTCGGACTTCAGACAATTCACGACAATACAGCCGGACTTATAAACAGATGTCATTCCTTTGAGGAATTCACAGGAACTTATACAAGACTTATGTCAGCCGGAATAAAAACCTGTATACATATCATAAACGGTCTTCCCGGTGAAACCAGGGAAATGATGATGCAGACTGCAGAGGAAGTCAGCCGGCTCAGACCACAGAGTATCAAGATACATATGCTGCACATTATAAAAGGCACTTTGCTTGAGTCAATGTACAAAGAAAATCCGTTTCACCTGCTTACAAAAGATGAGTATATAAACATAGTATGCAACCAGATTGAAATAATGCATCCGGACATTGTAATAGAGCGTCTGACCGGTGACGGTGATAAATCCACACTTGAAGCACCTCTCTGGACATGCGACAAACGCTCAGTACTGAATGGTATTGATAAGGAACTTAAGCACAGGGACACCTGGCAGGGCAAAAAAATAAAGGGGCTGTAACAGCCCCTCATTTTTATTTTCCGTTATTTGCATCCTCAATAAGTGCGTCAACAACGCTATAGCACGCACCTACTGTTTCTGACCATGAACCGCCGCACTGAAGTGAATTTCTTATACCGGTTTCAGCATTATCAAGGGTATCCGTGAGATCTTTGCTAACTCCCACATAGAAGTCAAATACAGGGTGCTCCTGAGCCATCTCTGTCATTTTGTCTCTCATCTCAACCATCTCAGGAGTCCAGCCGTATGATTCAATCATCATGTCCTCGCCGATGTTTTTCAGTTCATCATTGAGCATTACAGCTCTCTTGCATTCTGCAAACTTTGCAACACCTTCAGGATTCTTTCCGCCTGAAACCATCATAAAACCTTCAACAGTTGTCGGTATGTAATAATTGTCTGCCTTCGGATCCCTTGGCATAGGTACAAAAAATGCATCTTTGCCAAGTGTCTTCTGCCATTCTTCAGCAGGTTTGTATACCGCCCAGAGACCACACGGATAGAAAAGTTCCTTTCCTTCGCCTATGAAGTTTGGTTTCTCAGCCCAGTCAAACATCTCCTTGTCTATAACGCATCCGTCATTGTAGAGCTCTGTCATAAAGTTCTGAACTCTCTCTATAGCCGGGTCCTTAAGGTTATTTACAAGTTTTCCGTCCTCAAGTCCTATATAAGGAACACCGGTTGTAAGTGAAAGGGCTGCCTCAGTCCAGTAACCGTCTATACCATAGAGTCCGTTTTCCGGATCCACGAATTCATCAAGCATTTTCTTAAAAGTGTCCCATGTCCATTCACCCTTGTCAAAGAGTTCCTTAGGGTCATCAAGACCGTAGTCTTCAATTGTCTTTTTATTATAGAAAACCGCTGTATTGGCTCCGCTCAGATCGGTACAGATAACATAGTGTTTATCATCCCAGAGGAACAAATCATTTGCATCCTTTACATCTTTCCAGAGTTCAGAATCAAAATCAATATAGTCATCAACCGGAACAAACATCGACTTTATAGCGCCTTTAGGGAAAGCATCAGTATCCCCCGCAGGAAAAAAGTCTATTCCCTCATCACCGTTAATAGCTGTTGCAAGTTTGTCATATCTTACGTCCCAGTCAATTATAGTCTCTTCGATATTGCCGCCGTATCTCTCCTGAAAAACTACAAGATTAGGATGATTCTCAGTGGAAAATCCCCAGTTTGCCATCCACTTTATCGTCTTGTTCTCAAGTTCTCCGGTAAGTCTCGGATCCTGAGCCGCAATCCTCGCAAGTTCTTCCCTTGTAGCTTTATCAAGCTTGTCTGTCTGCTCACCACCTTTGTCTGCTTCGCACGAAACAGTCGCAGCTGCAAGAATAACAGCTGCCGCAGCTGCTGCAAATCTCTTAAATTTTATCATAAACCTGTTCCTTTCCTCTCCTTACCGGCTAACCACTGCACAGCAAGGTTTTTATTACTCACTTACATGCTCTATCCCCTGATAGAGTATAGTTTCAACATGTCTGTCTGCCAGTGAATAAAACACTGTTTTTCCTTCCCTTCGGTACTTAACAAGCCTTGCCTGCTTGAGTACTCTGAGCTGATGCGAAATAGCCGACTGCTGCATACCCAAAAATCTGGATATTTCACATACGCACATTTCTTTTTTTAACAGAAGGAATAAAATTCTGACTCTTGTAGAATCCCCGAAAACCTTGAAAAGTTCAGCTGCATCACAAAGTTTGTCTTCAGATACATTGAGTTCTGTATCAAAGCAATCCGGAAAACCATGTTCATTATCCATATCTTTCTCCTGAAATTTTATTCTATATCATTACAGCCTCATTTTTCAGTATATTTCTGTTTTTGCTCTTTTTACTGATGTAAAGATTTCCGTCAGCACCTGACATAAGCTGGTCTATATTTTCCCTGTCAAATGTATCAAAGAAATATACCCCCATACTTACACTGATATTGTAAGGCTTGTCACTTTCACTGTTGAAGCTTTCAGCACACCTTTTTATATTCTGACAGATATCATTTATCTGCTGTTCATCTGTATCCATCAGAAAGGCAACAAATTCATCACCGCCGACACGTCCTAAAATATCACCGTATCTCAGGTTACCTGCAAGAAGTTCGGATATCTTTTTTATTGAAAAGTCGCCTTCCTTATGACCGAAAGTATCGTTTATAGTTTTAAGGCAGTCAAGATCTGCATACAGAACCGCACCTTTATGGTGTTCGTATTTACATACGGAAAGAATTTTTTCCGATTCTTTAATAAATCCTCTTCTGTTATAAACTCCTGTAAGCTGGTCAGAAACTGATTCAGCACTGAGACGGATATTTACCTTTCTGACATCCTCAAGAGCACCTTCAAGCTGATTCATAAACTGAGTAAGCTTGATTGCCGTACAGATTTGTCTTGATATATTCATAACTTCCGACATAGCTGCGGCATCTGTTTCCACCAGCATAACTCCGTACTGCTCGTCATTAAAATAAAGTGCCTGAAGAATCATTGTCTTACGCTGCAAAGCAGGAATAAACTTATGAGTCAGGAATTCGTCATATCTCATACACTGTTCATTAATATGCGGAATGATACACTTTCCTCCGTCATACACAGCCTTCAGATAGATGTTCTGAGGGCGCTGCCACTTTTCTCCTTTCTCTTCATCGGATATATTTCTGAAATCAAGAAATGAGTTATGATAAAGATACAGATAGCAGCTTTTTACGTTAAGGTGGGCGATATCGTCCATAAGATGACGAAAACATTCAGTTTCATTGTTTCCGCTGTCCATCATATCATCGGCAATACGGGCAAAAACAAATCTGTCCGATATCATTCTTTTTTCAATATTGTGACTCTCTTCAGCAAACTGAAGACTGATGCACCTGAAAAAACGTTCGAATATCGAAAATACAATATCACCGTCTTCATCATCGAAAATTTCGAATGCTATCTTTTTAAGGCTGAACATAAGTGCATTTACAGTATCAAACGTAAGAAAATTCATATTTTCTTCACTCATAAGTTCCGCTACCAGTGCACTGGTTTCCCTGAAAGTGAACTCATGTCCTGCAGCAAGTCTTTCATATACACAGGATATAAATTTTTCTATCGCATTAATCTGTTTTCCAGGAATTATATCAAGAGTTGATTTTTTCAGTGCATAACCTGAGATATTTTTTACAATCTGATTTTTCTCCATTCCGCTGTGTATTTCCCTTGTTTCCGCAAGACGAATTGATTCGGCATCACATCCGCAGGACTGACGCACTATAAGGGAGGTTTTTACAAATGTTTTTTCAATGTGGCCGGTTCTGAAATAGCTTACCGCACTTCTGACCGCCTGATATCCCATACTCATGATATTGGACTTTACCGTAGTAAGAGGCGGATCCATAACATTTGCAAATACCGCATCGTCATACCCCGTTACGAGTATGTCTTTTCCGAATACCAGTCCTCTCTTCTGGCACGCTCTTTTTACCGGAATTACCATAGAATCATTTGCACAGCAAACCGCTTCAGGAATATTGTCGGAATTTCTCTCGAAAAATTCTTCTATCACCGCATCACAGTAATCAGTAAAATCTCCGTATGCTATATAATCTTCACTTATAGTGAGGTTATTTTCTTTCATTATATCCATGTAAAGCTGAAGTCGCTCATTTGCAACAGAATTTGTTTTCGGTCCGCTTATAAAGGCGATTTTTTTCCTGTTGTGAACTTTTATAATATGCTCTATCTCTTCCCTGAGTCCTTCGTTTCCGAAAACGATGGACGGGTATCCTTCAACTTCGGATTCCATTGCAATGGTCTTTATCCCTTTGTAACGGTCAAGGAATTCTTTCTTTTCTTCAGGACTCAGAAAAAATCCGACCGTTCCGAGTGACACAAGAAGAACGTCAATATTCTCCTCTGTGACATATGAATAAAGTACATTGTTCTGATACTCGTATCTGTTTATCTCTATATTGTCCCATGTATAGTTAAGTTCGCGTCCGGGAACTATAAGGAGGTTCACACCAAGTTCTTCTGCAGAAATAGCTGCACCCTTACAAAGAAGTGTGGAATAGTCATTCTGAATACTGTTTACGAGCAGGCCGACATTTATATTTCTTTTTTCGCTCAATGTAGTCCCCTCCTTACACATAAAAATAATTTCACATACTCATAATACAGCAAAATTACATATTTGTCAAGAATTATTCCGCAGATTTCACAACTTATTCACAATAAAACTGTATTTTTTTATTGTTTTGAACCATTTTTGTCTTACTTCAGTTTTTCCGGATTGCAGCGTACATAGTGGAAAAGATACTGCTGTGCAATACCCTCAAAACCCTTTGTACATTCCGGCATTCCTTCAGGGTAAAATGTCTCAAGGACTCTTTTTATCCATACGTCAACAGGGTATGCATCCATTCTGTGCATTCCGAAAAGCAGCACGCAGGCCGCTACCTTCGGACCTACCCCTTTTATTTTCATCAGTTCCTTCTCTGCCTCATTAAGTTCCATCCCTGCTGTTTCGGAAAGGTTTATTTCACCGGAAGAAACCTTCAGAGCTGCGTCTTCTATATATTTCGCCCGGAACCCTGCTCTTAAAAAGGCAAGTGATTCCGCATCTTCCTTTGAAAGAACTGCGGCATCAGGAAATCCGCCGAATTTTTCGCAGAGTCTTGATATTATACCCTTTATCCGCGGGATATTATTGTTCTGTGAAATTATAAACGAGCACAGGCATTCCCATGCATCCTGTCTGAGAAGCCGTATTCCTGAGGCAAACTGACATGCCTGCGAGAGTATGCTGTCCTCTGAAAATCTTCTTTTAAGCTCACCGTAATCAGTATCAAAATCAAAATAATCCTTCCACACATCAAGAAACTCGTTCTCTGAAATATCATGAAACAGAAAACATTCCTTATCTGTCTGTGAGATTTTCAGATAGCTGTTCAGAAAGTATCCTTCAAAGCTTCCATCCGCATTTTTGCTCCATCTGAACGCCTGTCCGCAGTCAAGTGTCTGCTCCGGGTCAAAGTCCTTCTGGCATACAAGAATGCCGTTTTTGGTTATACTGTAATCCATATTTTCCCTCCGAATCTTATTTTCCGGCTGTTATATTTTTAGTATAGCACATTCTGCACCGGCTTGCAATGTTGAAAAGTCAGCTGAAATAATCCTTACCCAGGCTGTTTTCAACCGCTTCAACACTGTCAACATTGTATTTCACCTGTGTTTTTCCACTCTTTCCACAGACTTTTCGACAGTAAAATTCAGTTTTTCAACACACCACACTGGTATTCCACACTTTCAACAGTTTTTTCAACAGCTTTCAACCTGTTAAAAAAACAAAAATATTTCAGGTTTAAATATGAATAAACCCATCGCAGTTAGTCAAATATTACCATATACAAAGGAGGAAAAATCATATGTTAAAAGGTGTAAATAAAAGCATTGTGGAAATCAACGATACCGGAAATATGTATTTTGAAAAAGCCGTACTCTATATACGTCCTGAAATGAACAACGTTCCGGAAAGACACATCGCAAGAGAAGCGGCAGAATACATTAATTCAAATGTTCCCGACAGAATATCTGCTCCTGCAGAGAAAAAAAGAAGATCATTATATGTGTTTCTGATTCATTTTTCAGTTGCAGCCGCTGCACTGATTGCATTGGCGGCAGTCTGGAGTTTATACGAATAACCGAATAACTGCACGGTTCGAAACTATTCTTCACAAAAAGCCCTTCAGAAGCTGAGAGAAATTCCCTGTAAAAACTTTTACTATAAAAAAACAAACAATGTCAAACAACGTAAATTCGCTGTTTGACATTGTTTTTATTTTTCGTTGCTTTCGTAGCATACACACGATAACTTATATAGTTTATTCTGAACTCACCGACTAGGAGTGCAGAAGAACATTTTATCTTTCATATAATATCAGATATACTGAAAATACATTGTCATCATATTCTATATTAATATCTCCATTATACTTTTCTACAGCTTCCTTTATACTCTTAAGTCCTAAACCATATTTTTCTGAATTCGGTTTAATCGTCTGCACTTCACCGTCTTTTACAGAAATCGAACCATTATATGTATTTTTAGTGCATATATTTACAATTCCTTTTTCATAGTCAATTCGTATATATACTATTTTCTTTTGGGTTTGACTTACAGCATCATATACATTGTCTAAAAGATTTCCTAATATTTTTGTCAAATCAAAACTTTCTATGTTTATTTTATCCGGAACATTCAAATCAATATGAAGTTCTGCTCCCAGATGCTTTAATCCTGAACATTTAAAATTTAATATACTGTCTATCTCATGATTGCCTGTACTGGAAATATCACTCTCCACATCAATTGATTCCATCATTGATTCTATATATTTTCTGAGTTCATTAACATTTTCTTCCTCTGCATACTCTTTAATTCGAAACATATGATTCTTTATATCATGTTTTATTATTCTTTCCTTATGTACTGATTCTTCATATAGTTTCAGCTGTCCTGCATATGATAAATTCTGCTCCTCAAGAACAGCCAGCTTATATTTTTCATTACTTGTCTTAAGAAGGGTATCATACATATAAAATACAATAACATTTATTGTGAGTAATATTGCTGATTCAA
>SAMEA3663038__coassemble_265_pt1 | contig 18659 bp, 14 predicted proteins | sample SAMEA3663038__metabat2_low_PE_024 | metagenome-assembled genome bin SAMEA3663038 (sample SAMEA3663038) | pig gut metagenome | biome: pig gut; feature: pig-associated habitat; material: faeces | place: France | collected 2012
TGCACATCCGATGACTACGTCATCTCCGTGCAAATCGGCTAATAGCAAACGCAATATATATATTGCGTTTGCTATAATTTTCTGAGTATTTCGTTCAGGGTATCAGCTATATAGTCTGCATCATCAGCAGAGTTCAGGTGACCAAAAGAGAATCTTAATGATGAGTATGCATCCGCATCTGAAAGTCCCATTGCCTTCAGCACATGGGAGGGTTCTGAACTTCCTGAAGTGCATGCGGAACCGGCTGAGGCACAGATGCCTTTGAGGTCAAGCATGAGAAGGATCTGTTCGCCGTCGGCGCCTTTTACGGTAATATTTGATATTCCCGGAAGCCGCTGACCGGAAATGCCGTTTACAGATATTCTTTTTGATTCAGACAGCCTGCTTTCGAGGCGGTTACGGATTTTTTCCGTGTGTCTGCGGTTTGTATCCATATCGGACGAAAGATTTTCAAATGCAGCACCAAGACCGACAATGGCGGCTGTATTTTCAGTTCCGGGCCGGAGAGAATTTTCCTGTGCACCGCCGAACATGAGATTTGAAATATTCGTGCCTTTTCTTATGTACAGCGCACCAGTTCCTTTTGGAGCGTGAATTTTGTGTCCCGATATGGAAAGAAGGCTGATATTCTGCTCATTTACGTTGATTTCCAGATGCCCGGCAGCCTGAACTGCATCGGTGTGAAATGGAACAGCATGCTTCCTGCATATATTTCCTATCTCTGAAACCGGTTGTATCACTCCGGTTTCATTACAGGCGTACATGATGCTGACAAGGGCAGTATCCGGGGCTATTGCTTTCTCAATATCATCAGGGTTTACGGTGCCTGATGAATCTACCGGGATGTATGTGATCCTGTATCCGTTTTGTCCGAGAAATCTGCAGGTGTTCAGAACCGCATGATGTTCTATGGATGAAGTGATGATGTGATTTTTCCCTTTTGCAGCCTGGCATACACCGCGTATTGCCCAGTTGTCTGATTCAGTTCCGCCGGATGTAAAGAAGATTTCTTCAGGGCTGCATGAAAGAGCTGCAGCAATCTGCTCACGCGCCGTTTCAACTGCTGTTCGTGCCTTTCTCCCTTTGCTGTACACAGCAGATGCATTTCCGTACTGTTCAGTGAGAAACGGGAGCATTTTTTCAAGTACATATGGGGAGATTGCAGTGGTTGCGGCATTGTCTGCATAAACAAAGCGTTTTTTCATTTGTCTACCTGCTGAATATGTCACGCTGTATTACAGCAAGTTCGTCGCACCGTTCATTTTCCGGGTGTCCGTTATGGCCTCTTACCCATACAAATTCAACTTCGTGTTTTCTTATGAGAGGCAGAAGCTGTTTCCACAGGTCAGCGTTGGGAACCGGTTTTGATTTTTCCTTAATCCAGTTCTTTTTCTCCCAGCCGAAAAGCCAGCCCTTTGTTACGCTGTTTACAACATACTGGCTGTCAGTGGTAAGTACCACTCTGCACGGTTCCTTAAGTGCAGCCAGTGCCGTTATAACTGCAGTGAGTTCCATACGGTTGTTTGTTGTCTGAGATTCGCCGCCGGAAATTTCCTTTTCATGTTCGCCGTATCTGAGAATTGCTCCCCAGCCACCCGGTCCGGGATTTCCGCTGCATGCTCCGTCTGTGAATATTTTTACTGTTTTTTTATTTTCCATGATTTTTTCTCCAAGTTCAGTATAATATTATTATATCTCATATGAGAAATTTGTTCAAGTTGTTTTTTTACGGGGATTGAATTAATTGAGATTATGTGATATAATTAATTTAAGAAAACGTTTACTTAAATAATATGATTTTTAAGGAAGCACTGATTAAGTCTGGCGTACATGATGCGCAGTCAGATTTTTCGTCAGACTGTATAAAAACGACGCAGGCATACTGTCGTATGTCAAGGAGTTTTTGTGCCGGATGGCGGAAAATATGCAAGCAGAATGTGCGTCAAGTCGAAGACGTGATTTAATCAGTGTTTCCTTAATGAAATGAAAGGGTGTATGTAATGAATATGATGAAATTTTTGAGTGCTGCATCTGCACTCATTCTTTCAGCAAACAGCGCTGCTGTTCCGGCAGGTAATATGTATGACATTGCGGCCGATGACAGTGTGAAGTATGAATTTGAAGACGGAAAAACTGAAGGCGGAAAGATCTATTCCAATGGCGATTCTGATGTTGACCTGAGTGACTGGCCGGAGGGAACAGACTTAAGCGGATTTTCCGGTAAGGGATTTTCATACCTGGATCAGAAGGGTACTACTGTAAGTGTTGAAGTTGATATACCGGAAGCCGGTCTTTATGAGCTCACTGTATGTTACTGCGAACCGAGCGATCCGAACAAAAAGGTGCAGTATCTCAATATAAACGGTGTCAATCAGGGAGAACTCACCTGTCCTTATTCTCCTGTATTTAAAGAAACATCAGGCGGTGTAGTAAATCTTAAGAAGGGTAAGAATACTATCGAACTTAAGGCTTACTGGGGATATACATTCTTTGACTACATAAAACTTAAGCCGGCAAGTGAAAAACTTAAAAATCTTTCTCCGACACGCAAACTCTGTACTCCGAACGCCTCCGAATCCGCACAGAGACTATACAGCTATCTCTGTGATGTTTACGGAAAGCACATTCTTGCAGGACAGCAGGAATACTGCGGTGAACACAACTACAATCTCTGGAATGATCCTGATACATTTATAAAGGATAACGAGGCTGAATTTGAGTATATCAAGGATAAAACCGGTGAAATGCCTGCAGTCCGCGGTATAGATTTTCTTGCTTATAATACAACTTCTGACTGGAGAGACCATGCTCCGGAAAGAGTTATTGAGTGGGTAAATGAATATAACGGAATTGCCACTGTTACATGGCACTGGAATGTTCCGTGCGAGGAGGGCAGCGATACAACTGCGTTCTACGTTGAGTCAACCGGTAACACACCTTTTACAACTTTCAGCATAACAAATGCTGTTACAGAGGGTACATGGGAAAATGAAAAAATACTTGCTGATATTGATCTTATCGCGACAGAACTGCTCAAGCTTAAGGAAGCTGATGTTCCGGTTTTATGGAGACCGCTTCATGAAGCCGAAGGCGGCTGGTTCTGGTGGGGTGCAGAAGGTGCTGAACCTTGTAAAAAGCTTTACAGACTTCTCTACGACAAGCTGACAAATGAATATGGTCTGAATAACCTTATATGGATATGGACAGGTTCAACTTCACCTGCATCTTCAGACTGGTATCCTGGTGACGATGTGGTTGATATTGTTGGCTATGACAAATACAATGCAGCAGACGGAAAGCCGAATCTCAGCTCCATAGCATCAACATTCTACAGCCTTGTTCAGAGTACTGACGGCGAAAAGATGGTTGCTATGACGGAAAACGATTCTATTCCTTCTCTTGAAAATCTTCTGAACGACAAGGCAGCCTGGCTTTACTTCTGCCCGTGGTACATGAACTACCTTACAAGCGAGCAGAACAACCCTGTTGACAATCTTATAGAAATTTATCAGAGCGATTACTGTATTACACTTGATGAACTTCCTGACCTTAAGACATACCCGATAAACGGTGCAGGAAGCAGTGAACCTGTTGTAACCAGTAAACCGGCAGTAACGACTAAACCGGATGTTACGTCAGAACCGTCCACAACTGAAGAACTTTCTACGACTGAGAAACCTTCAGTTACTTCCGGTACATCTTCTGAGGTTATGTACGGCGATGTGGACGGAAACGGAAAAATTGATGTTACTGACCTTTCATATCTCAGCATATATCTTATAGGAGAGGGAAAATTCACTGATGACCAGATGAAAGCAGCTGATGTTGACTGTGACGGCGGTGTAAAACTTTCAGACCTTGCACGTTTAAGACAGTATCTTTCAAGAATTGAAGGAGTTACACTCGGACCTAAGAAGTAATTATATAAAGAAAGAGCAGCTCATTTGAGCTGCTCTTTCTTTATAATATGGAAATATGTTATGATTGATAATGTCGATAGTTTAATTATCTGATAACTCTCACTCTGATAACATTTTCAACTGAAGCAAGCTTGCTTTCTGTATCAGCATCAACGCTCTTGCCTGTTGCATCGATTACTGTGTAAGCAAAGTCTTTCTTGCTGTTGCTTATCATGTTTTCGATGTTGATACCGGCTGCGCCCAGTGTTGAAGTAATCTTTGAGATTGTATCAGGAACGTTCTTGTGGATGATACAGATCTTCTCACCTGTAGCAACCATCTCGGCGTTAGGGAGGTTTACAGAGTTTCTGATGTTTCCGTTTTCGATGTAGTCGATAAGTTCTTCAGCTGCCATAACTGCACAGTTATCTTCGCTTTCAGGTGTTGAAGCACCAAGGTGAGGGAGAGCAACAACGTTCTTTGCACCGATTACTTCAGCACTCGGGAAGTCAGTTACATAGCATGCAACCTTGCCGCTTTCGAGGGCACTGAGGATTGAAGGTGTGTCAACGAGTTCGCCTCTTGCGAAGTTGAGGATTCTTACGCCGTCCTTCATTGTGCTGATTGCTTCGCTGTTGATGAAGCCCTTTGTATCAGCATTGAACGGAACGTGGATTGTGAGGTAATCGCAGCATTCGAATACTTCCTTCTGTGAAGGAACAACACTTACCTTTCTTGAGAGCTTGAGAGCAGCATTTACAGAAAGGAACGGGTCAGTACCTACTACCTTCATACCGAGTGAAACGGCAGCATTTGCCACGAGGATACCGATAGCACCGAGACCGATGATACCGAGTGTCTTGCCCTGAATCTCAGGACCTGCAAACTGTGACTTGCCTTTTTCAACGAGCTTGCCAACCTGGTCGCCTTCGTTTTTAAGTGAAGGAACCCATGCAAGTGCGTCAGCGAGCTTTCTTGATGAAAGGAGAAGACCTGCGATAACGAGTTCCTTAACTGCGTTTGCGTTTGCACCAGGTGTGTTGAATACGCAGATACCCTGTTCAGCACATTTTTCAACCGGAATGTTGTTTACACCGGCACCTGCTCTTGCGATTGCAAGGAGGTTTGAGCCGAATTCCATGTCGTGCATTGCAGCGGAACGAACCATTATTGCATCAGGATTAGCCTGTGTGTCTGCAACTGTATATTTTGCCTTGTCAAAAACATTTGTACCGCATGAAGCGATTTTGTTTAATGTCTGAATATTGTACATGACTGCCTCCAAATTAATTAAGCATTTTCCTGCTCAAATTTTTTCATGAATTCAACGAGCTTTTCAACGCCTTCGATTGGCATCGCGTTGTAGATAGAAGCACGCATACCGCCTACTGAACGGTGACCCTTGAGGTTTTCAAAACCTGCTTCCTTAGCTTCCTTTACAAACTTAGCGTCCATATCAGCATCGCCTGTGATGAAAGGAACGTTCATAAGTGATCTGTCAGCACCCTGAACAGTAGCCTTGAAGAGCTTGCTCTGGTCGAGGAAGCTGTAGAGGATTGCAGCCTTCTTTTCGTTGTGAGCCTTCATAGCCTCGAGACCGCCCATCTTCTTGATCCACTTGAATACCTTGCCGCATACGTAGATGCCGTAGCATGGAGGAGTGTTGTAGAGAGAATCGTTGTCAGCCTGAACCTTCCAGTTCATCATTGTAGGAGTCTGCTTAAATGCAGGACCGTCAGCGATGAGGTCTTCACGAACGATAACAATCTGTACACCTGAAGGACCAACGTTCTTCTGTACACCGCCGTAGATAACGCCGTACTTTGTAACATCAACAGGTTCTGAGAGGAAGCATGAGCTTACGTCAGCAACCAGTTCCTTGCCCTTTGTGTTCGGAAGTTCAGGGAACTTTGTACCATATATAGTATTGTTTTCGCAGATATATACATAATCCGCATCCTCCGGAATATCAAGATCTGAACAGTCAGGGATGTATGAGAAAGTCTTGTCAGCTGAAGAAGCAACTGCAACTGCTTCACCGTACATCTGAGCTTCCTGGTAAGCTTTCTTAGCCCACTGACCAGTGATTATGTAGGCTGCCTTTCCGTTTTTCATAAGGTTCATAGGAACGCCTGCGAAGAGAAGTGAGGCACCGCCCTGAAGGAAGATAACCTTATAGTTATCAGGAATGTTCATGAGATCGCGAAGATCCTGTTCAGCTTCCTTGATAATTGTATCGTATACCTTTGAACGATGTGACATTTCCATTACAGACATGCCGCTGCCCTTGTAGTCGAGCATCTCGTCTGCACATTCTTTGAGAACTTCCTCCGGAAGAACAGCCGGACCTGCACTGAAGTTATAAACTCTGTTCATTTTAAAATGACCTCCATAAATTTATCTGATGGTAATAATATGAATTAGAACTGTATCAATAAATATATTATAGATATTATATACACATATATTATTATATGCTTTTTAATCTGATAAGTCAATATTCTGCGGGGAAATTAATATAAAAAGTGTAAATGCGGATATGGTGTGATGTTGTTTATTATCACAAATATTCAGAGGATACAGAGTGATAAAGGAGTGCGGGGGTGAATTTTTAAAAAACATATAAATTGAGAATATTTATTGACATTTTGAATAACGGGATGTATAATGAATCTTATAAAATTATTTAAGGACGGGGGATTAAAAATGAGAAGATTTTTATCAGGGATAGTTTCGCTGTGCATTGTTTCATCAATGATTTCACAGGTATTTGCCGAAGGTGACATTCTGAAGGGCGATGTTAATGCAGACGGTATTCTTTCGGCGGCGGATATTGTCAGCATGAAAAAGTATCTGCTTGGTGTGGATGTACAGACTGACAGGGAAGCTGCTGACATTAACAGTGACGGTAATATAAACATAATCGATATGATTCGTCTTATAGGAATGTTTACCGGAGAAACAGCTGCTAAACCTTCAGTTGCTGAAGTCAACGAAAATGCAGGAAATATTTACAGTACGGCGGTTATGGCGGTAAGATATTTTTCCGGTACGGGAGAAACATTTGAAGACGGTATTTACACCAGTGATGATAAGTCTGAACTAACCGGCCTTATTGAAAAAAATGCCGATATTCCTTCCGGTACGCGCTGGTGCATTTCTCTGAAAGATTCAGTCGTAACCGAGTGCCTGTGTGAAACAGGGGGAGTTACAGGAGCTTATCCTAATGTAATACCTCAGATGATGAACGCTGACTATGATAAGGTGAAGTCTGAGGATCTTATGGATATCTACACAGACTGGAAAACTGCTTATCCGGAATTTATGTCAGAAAATTCTACGCTCAGTGAATATCCGGAGATAAGTACAGAGGAGATGAATCAAAAGGCATATGATATTTTTTCAGCAGCATGTACATATGAAACTGTTACAGAATTTAAAGGAAATGAGTTTGATGAACTTGCAGGAAAAACCGGCGATTTTTCCGGGGAGGATTTATCTGAAAAGTTCAGAGACGGAATATACAGGCTGTCAGGGCTTAATCCTGCAAATTCAAAATTTATTATATCAGTTAAAGACGGAGATATTGACGGTTGTATCTGTACCGATTCAGAAGGTAAGATAACGGGCTCATATCCGAATGCTGTTCCGCAGACCATGAATGTACCTTTTTCATTTGAATATGCCGGATTTTCTGCACAGAAAACATTCAGCTGGAAAACTGAAATGCCTCAGTTTATATCTGATGATCCTGCTCAGTCCTCATTGCCTGATTATCCGGAGAAACCGGTTTCAGAGTATAATTCAGCAGCCAGAAAGATTTTCGGTGAAGTTCAGACTATAGCTCAGGGATTTGAAACACAGGGAACGGAACTGAAAGACGGAATATATACTCAGGACAGTGAAGAATTTTCGGAACTGGCGATGCCGGGAATGAAATTTGCTGTTTTAATAGAAAACTATATAGTTGAAGCCTGTATTGTTTCTAATGACGATTTTATACGAAGCGGTGCATATCCGAGCGGTATTCCTCAGAGTATGAATATTCCTTTTGACAGTAAATATCTGAAAGATGCATCAGATTCTGACACTGACTGGAAAATGAAATATCCGGAATTTATTTCTGAAGATCCTGTTCAGGCGGCACTTCCTGATTATCCGTTTAAGTCTGTATTGGAATATAACAGAATTTCAAAAAGTCTGTTTTCAGATATCCAGACTTTATTGTATGAATATGAAACAAAGGGAATAGATGTAAAGAACGGCATTTATACTGATGAAGACGAACTGTGCAGTGAATTCAGATCGAGGGAATATCATTTTTCAGTACTTATTGAAGATTATGTTGTAAAAGGTGTAGCTGCCGGATGTGAAAACTGTACCGGTACATATCCGAACGCAATGTCGTCCTGTGTTATTATGCCTTTTAATGAAAAACTTGCGGAAAATGCGGCAGAAGATATATTATGGGAAGCTGAGTATGCAGATTATGTTTCAGGTGACCTTAAACTGATTGCCCCTGAATATTGTTTTTGCTGTCAGCCGTCATCAGTTCTAAATGGTTGTGCGAAAAAACTTTTTACAGCAGCTCAGACTGCAGCTGTTGATTGTGCAGCACAAGGAATTATAATTGACGGAGTATACAGCAGCAGTGATTCAAATGAGTATGTTGGCATGGTGAAGAGTTATTTATCTGATAAGTGCGACTGGAGTGTAAAGGTTGAGAATAATTATCTTGTCGGGGCGTGCGTAAAAGATAAAAACAGCAGCAATATGGGTGCTTACCCTAATAAGGTGCCTAATCATCTTAGCGTTGAGTATAAAGGATACAATGAACTCTGCGAGAAAGATGCTGACAATGAAAAATGGAATGAAATCGGACACGAATGGTTCTGGTATGATTTTATACGATAAAAAATTATGAATATATCAAAACAATCCCACCGAAACTGAGTTTTCAGAATCCGGTGGGATTGTTTTTGGCTTTTATTATTCTTAAGAATCATATCTTCTGATTCTGTATTTCTGATTTTTGCTGGTTGGTTTATCAGGAACAGTACGTTCAATCACGCCTTTTTCCAGTGCAGGGGACAGATAATTTTTCCTGAAAGTAGGTTTATGTGACAGTCCAAGTCTGCTCATAAGTTCAGAAGCAGACAGTTCTGATGTTCCCAGTGCAGATAAAAGCTTCGTAATGTTATCAGTAACCTGGTCGTTATCTTGATCGGTATCCTGGTCGCTGACCTGGTCGGTTGTAGTAACAGCGCTGTTCATGGTATCTGTTACCGTATCAAGCATAAATTCTATAAATCTGGTGGAATCAGCAGCATCGTTGCAGTAATTAATGGTTTTATAGTATTCCTGTTGTTTTTTGTAAATCATTGATTCTATTGGTAAAAATGCAAAAACAGGATTCCAGCTGAAGAGAAGAAGAGTGTGCCAAAGCCTTCCTATTCGTCCGTTTCCGTCTGAAAAGGGATGAATCAACTCAAATTCATAATGAAAAACACAGCTTTTTATGAGCATATGAACATCACTTTCTTCAGTCCATTTCATAAGGCTGACTACCATTTCCGGAACATAGTCAGGAAGTGTGCCGAAGTGGATAATCTGACCTGTGCTGCTGTCTGCGACTCCGACGGGATGATCACGAAATTCGCCGGCATCGTTTAAAAGACCTTTCATCATTACACCGTGTGCATTTAAAAGGTCATCACATGAAAACGGATTAAGAAGATGCATGTTTTCGTATATTTCATATGCGTTTTTTACTTCTTTTATGTCTTTTGGAGGAGCCAGTACAGTTTTTCCGTTTATCACATCTGTTATCTGTTCCAGAGTAAGACTGTTCTGTTCAATTGCAAGTGAGCCCTGAATTGTAAGTATTCTGTTTTTCCTGCGCAGAGTAGGGTTTCGTTCAAGGTTTGCTAATGCAGATATTTTCCCTGTAAGTTCTGCAATCCGGGCAACCTGTTCTATTATTTTGTTATTTATCTGAAAAGGCGGTGAATAGGACATGTGAAACTCCTTTGAATTATAGAAATTATTATTATTTTATCATAATAAATTCAGATTTGCAACAGGATATCCAGGATTAGGGTTATTGAAAAACAGTCTCGCCGTGCATATCGGTTAACACCAAAGCAGTGTTATAAATATCAAATGCCTACACAAATATATCAATTTAAAACAAGTATTGATTTTTTTATCTTTCCTGACGCTATTCTTTCAGCCATTTTCTCAGCAGATTTTGTCCAGAAATCTCCGTAGAATACACATTTTCCTGATGTCTGCAGTCCGTGAGACTTCATAGCTTTCATATATCCCTTTATACGTTCTTCTGAAATATCATTTCCCTCCGGACCTGCAAGAAAGTATATATCCTCACACCGGTGTCTTTCAATAAGATGTGATACAGCCATATATATTCCGTCACTGTTATATGACGGAATTCCTGAAGTCAGGCAGTTTTTTCCGCTGAATGAACCTGTAGTAATCACAGGAACTGTGCACTTTTCTTTTAATAGCTCTGTTATCATACCTCGCAGACGTTCCGACCAGAATTCTTCCTCAAGGAATATGACACCCGAAACCATATCAAAGTTTATCAGACTGTATATATTTTCTTCGCATCTCCGGTTTTTGTCTTCGCTGTCTGTATCTGAAAACACCGAAAAAACTGCGACATCAGTGTTGCAGATCATAGCCTGTGATGAAATACCACGAATAATCTCTGATACCGGACTGTTTATGCAAGGGCAGATAACCGCTATGAGATCCTTTTTTTTCATCGGCACTTCTGTTATGTATATTTTTACCTTTTACGGTCTCGGAGAAGCGCATTCCGAGCAGAATTTACCTGTATTTACTGCACCGCATGAGCAGGTCCATTCAGCTGACGGCTTCGGGCTTGCACATTCTGAACAGAACTTGCCTGTGTTTACGGTTCCGCATGAACAGGTCCACTGTCCTGCCGGTGCCGGCTTAGGAGAAGCACATTCGGAGCAGAATTTGCCAGTGTTTACAGTTCCGCATGAACAGGTCCATGACCCTGCCGGTGCAGCCGCCTGCTGTGAGGCTGCCTGCTGCTGTCCCATAGCAAAGAGGTTCTGTGCGTTAAATCCGCCTGCAGCACCTGCCATATTCATGTTCATAAATCCAGCCATAGTACCTGCTGAGTTTCCGGCAGCTGTTTTCATAGCCGCAGCCTGAGCATCAACAAGAGTTGCGGCAGCAAAGTTAGGGTCACGCATCATAGCTGTTCTCTGAGCGTTCTTAATCAGCTCTTCATCTTCCGGAGGGATTGTTATGGAGTTGATTCCGACAGATACTATTGATATGCCTCTGAGTTCGGACCACTTCTGTGAGAGAATCTCGTTCATTGTGTTGGAAAGCTCGGTTGTGTGACCCGGAAGTTCATTATATCTGATTCCCATTGCGGAGATTTTTGCGAAGGCCGGCTGGAGAGCATCTCTGAATTCTGTTTTCATCATGCTGTCAATTTCAGAGCGGTTATACTCCTGAGCGACATTTCCGCATACATTTGTGTAGAAAAGTACCGGATCTGTTATTTTGTATGAATATGCACCGTTGCAGCGAACAGATGTGTCAATATCGAGACCAATCTTGTTGTCTACCAGACGGAACGGTACCGGATTCTGTGTTCCGAATTTGTTGTCAGTTATTTCCTTTGTGTTAAAGTAATATACACGCTGATCCTTGCCTGTATCACCGCCGTGTGCAATTCTGTTTCCGATTGTTTTCAGCGTTTCAATTATTCCGTCACCGAGTGAACCGGTGAACAGACTTGGTTCAGATGACATGTCGTACTGATATTCGCCAGGTACGGCACATACATCAACAACTCTGCCCTGTTCAACAATCATCATGCACTGTCCGTCAGCAACAGCAATTCCGCTTCCGCTGGAAATAATATTGTCACTGCCGTGGTTTCCCGAACCTTTTCCGGTGCGTTTCTGTCCCTTTACAACAAGAACGTCATTTCTGATTGAATCACAGTAGAAAAATTCCTTGAACTGGTCAGCTAGTGTGCTGGATACTGATCCTAAAGCTATTTTGATAAGTCCCATAATTATGTACTCCTTTCAATTCCCCCTGCTGAATGCAGAGAATAAAAAATGTTGATAATGAACATATTTTCCTCAGAACAATTTCCCTGAAATGTTCAACTATATAAATAATACAGTAAAAAAATAAAATAGTCAATATCTTTTTTATATGACAGGGTCAGTTCGTTTTTCATAAAAAACCACTTGTCAAATGTGTAAAAATACTGTATAATAAAATTATATGTGCTTACGCATATGATACCATATAAAAAATGAAAAAATCAGGAGGTTACAAATGGAAAAGACGGCTAAGCCTGCGGCTCAGGCAAAGCCACGTGTCTGGGACAAGGTTAAAACATGGCTGTATAAAAACAGATTTTATATATATGCCTTTTTTATTCCTGTTCTGATAATGGCACTGGCGTATGGACTTTTTGATGTTTTTCCGCTTGGAAACATCATGGGAACCAACTACGAGAATATCCCGAAACGAAACACGGCTCATGACGGTTCCGTTCTTGTACTTGATCTTAACGGACAGTATGTTTACTACTTTGAAGCACTGCGTGATGCTCTCTGGGGTGACGGAAGCATTTTCTACAACTGGTCACGAAACCTTTCAGGTGAGTTCATGGGTATTATCGGCTACTATCTTGCCAGTCCGTTTACCCTTATAGTTATGCTTCTTCCGAGAACCATGCTTCTTGAGAGCCTGCTTATTATGCAGCTTGCAAAGCTTGGTGCTGTCGGTGTAACATTCAGTTACTATCTTCAGCATTCAAAGAAGATGCAGCCGATAAATTCACTTATATTCTCAACAGCATTTGCCCTCTGTGCGTACGCTGTTATCCAGCTGATGGACCCTATGTGGATTGACGGCCTGGTTCTTCTTCCTATGATTGCTCTTGGTATTGAATACCTTGTTGACAAAAAACTCAGAGCGAACTACATTATTCCTCTTGCCCTTATATTTGTCGCAAACTTCTATATCGGCTTCATGCTTGCAATCTTCAGTGTGATTTACTTCCTTTACTATAACTTCTTTGGTACGGAAAAAGAAGACATAACCATTAAGGAACATGCAAATACAGGTCTGAGATTTGCTTACTGTTCAATTATTGCCGGTATGTGTGCAGCATTTATGATTCTCCCGGTTTACAAGTCATTAAGCCTCGGAAAATTTGAATTCACAACTCCGGACTACTCGGTTAATCTTCAGTTTGACTCGATTGACATCATCTCAAAGCTTCTTCCTTCAAGCTATGATACAGTAAGAAATGAAGGACTTCCTGAGATATACTGCGGAACTATAGCTATTCTGCTTCTTCCGCTTTTCTATCTTAACAAAAACATTAACAAAAGACGCAAGACAGGTTACTCACTTCTCCTTGCGATTCTCTTCTTCAGCATGTATGTAAAGCCGCTTGATATGATGTGGCACGGCGGACAGGTTCCTAACTGGCTCCCTTACAGATACTCATTCATTATGTCATGGGTTATTCTCTGTATGGGCGCAGAATGCTTCACAAAGCTTGACGGACTTAAGCCAAATGCCGTGGGCGGTTCTTTCTTCGGAATTCTCCTGTACCTTCTTCTTGCGGAAAAAATATTCAAGTATGAGAACCTTGAAGTTCTTAACGGATTATGGTTTACAGCCGGCTGCGTACTCTGTTTTTCAATACTCATATCAGCATACCGGGAAAACTCATCTTCAAAGGCGATACCGGTTACAATTGTCGTTATGCTTTCGGGTGAACTTCTCCTGAGTACATTTGATACGCTCAAGGACATTGATGCTGACGTAATCTACAGCATGCGTTCTTCATACTATAACTATGTTGAAGCAGGACGTGCTGCTGTTGACAATATGGAAGAGCTTGACGACGGTCTTTACCGTTCGGAAAAAGTCGCTCAGACCAATCCTCTGAGAAGAACAGTAAACGACAATATTGCTTTCGGACTTAAGGGTATTACACATTCAAGTTCAGTTATGAATGCAAAGATGATTGATACAATCGGCAAGCTTGGCTATGTAAGCCGCGGTCACTATACAAGATATGACGGCAACACACCTCTTACCGACTCGATTCTCGGCATCAAGTATGTCCTTGACACTAACAATACCGGTGTTTCGGACATGTACGAATATCAGAGATCAACTGTGACACAGCATGCAGACGGAAAATCAACACAGATTGACCTTTACAAAAACCCATATGCACTTCCTGTGGGATATATGGTAAGTAACGATATCCTCAATGTTTCAATCGACAGTAAAAATCCTTTTGAAAACCAGAACAGCCTTCTCAGTGCTATGACAGGTCAGAACAAGGAATACTTTAAGAGACTTGATTTCTCTCAGGAACCAAGATACACAAATATAACTCTTGAAGGTGCAGGCGACCAGACAAAGTATGTGGCTGACAAGAATGCAAATGACTGGACAATCGACTACTTTGTACACGCTCAGACCAATGACACAGTATATGCATTCTTCCCTTGCACATATGAAAAGCAGGTAAATCTCTGGCGCGGTGCATGGAATGAAGAGCTGAAGGATTTTGACTATCCTGAATTTATTGATAACTTCTTTGAAAACGAGCATTACTGCATTACACGCCTTGGCAGATACGAGGCAAATGAAAACTTCAGTATCCGTATGACAGTAAACAACGAATATGCGTATATGTCTGACCAGTATTTTTACTACTTTGATGAGGAAGAATTCAAAAAGGATATTGCACTTCTTCATGAAAATACATGGAATATAGAAAAGTGGTCTGATACACATATCGAGGGAACTGTGAAAGCAGATACAAACCAGATGTTCTTCACATCAATCCCTTCAGAAGAGGGCTGGACAGTGAAGGTTGACGGAAAGAAAGTTAAGATAAGAGAAGTTGCAGGCGGATTTATCGGCATTGATATGGTTCCGGGAACTCATACAGTCGAGATGTCGTTCTTCCCTGCAGGTCTTTCACTCGGAATACTTCTTGCAGTTGCCGGCATAGGAATTGTTGTTGTGTTTATCATGGCAGACGGAAAGAAAACATTTAAAAAATTTAAAAAAGCCCCTGCTCCGGCACCGGCAAACAAATAATCATCAGCGATAGCTGAAAAAACTGCTGTTCTGAGCAATCAGACGGCAGTTTTTGTATGCGGAGGTAAAAATGGAAAGAATTGATAAGTTTATATCAGACAGAACACCTATGTCACGAAAAGACGTAAAGCTTCTTCTCAAGCAGGGCGGTGTAACTGTAAACGGACAGACTGTACAGGATTCTTCTTTAAAAATAAATCCGGAAACGGATTCTGTAAATGCCGGCGGGAGAACTCTTGTGTACCGGAAAAATACCTGTGTTATGCTTAATAAACCGGACGGATATGTCTGCTCGACAAGAGACGGCAGATCTGAAACGGTGCTTTCACTTGTTCCCGAAGAACTCAGAACAAAGGATATGTTTCCTGCGGGGCGGCTGGACAAGGATTCAAAAGGTTTTGTCTTCCTTACGGACGACGGTGATCTGGCACATCGAATGCTTTCACCGAAAAAGCATCTTACAAAGTGCTATCTCGTAAGACTTGAGAACGAATATGATGAAAGATATGAAGAGTTGTTTGCTTCCGGTCTTGAGATAGACGGAGGGGAGATATGTCTTCCGGCAAAAGTATGCGGAATATCCCATGACAGACACTTTGCTTTTGTTGGACTGGACGAAGGAAAATATCATCAGGTAAAAAGAATGTTTCAGGCAGCCGGAAATAAGGTTCTTTCTCTCTTCAGAGTTCAGATCGGAGGACTGGTTATAGATGGAAATCTGGCTCCCGGAGAGTGTTTGGAAGTTTTCAACAATGATATTGAAAAAATGTTGTCTCAATTTGACTTTTCTGATGCCCGAAAATCCGTTGAAATATGCTTTTGGTCATATTTAATAAACAACAAATTATAAGTTTGGATAATTAGAGTCTTGCATTTAAGGTATAAAATTTGTTATTATAGTATTGTACCAATTTGTATTGGCGAAAAAAACTGTTTAGGAGGCCTGCTTAGAATGGCAAGTTTATCGTTACGTGGAATCTATAAGAAATATCCAGGCGGTGTAGTGGCCGTTACTGATGTAAATGTAGAAATTAAAGACAAAGAATTTATTATCCTCGTTGGTCCTTCAGGTTGTGGTAAATCGACAACTTTAAGAATGATTGCGGGACTTGAAGAAATTTCCGAAGGTGAATTATACATTGGCGATCGTCTTGTAAATGATATCGCACCTAAGGACAGAGATATTGCGATGGTTTTCCAGAACTATGCTCTTTATCCTCACATGACTGTTTTTGAGAACATGGCTTTCGGCCTTAAGCTCAGAAAAGTACCTAAGGATGAAATTGCACGCAAGGTTGAAGAAGCAGCAAGAATCCTTGACCTTACACATCTTCTCGAAAGAAAGCCGAAGGCTATGTCAGGTGGTCAGCGCCAGAGAGTTGCGCTCGGACGTGCAATCGTACGTTCACCACAGGTATTCCTTCTTGACGAACCTCTTTCAAACCTCGACGCTAAGCTTCGTGCTCAGATGAGAACAGAGATTGCAAAGCTTCACAAGAGACTCGGAACAACATTCATTTACGTTACACATGACCAGACAGAAGCTATGACAATGGGTGACAGAATCGTTGTTATGAAGGATGGTTACGTTCAGCAGATCGATACACCACAGAACCTTTACCTCAATCCTGTAAATAAGTTCGTTGCAAGCTTCCTTGGTTCACCTCAGATGAACATGATTGATTCTGTACTCAGACAGGATCCTACAAACGGTCTTTACTATGTTGAGTTCGGTTCAGCTGATTCCAAGTCTTCAAGAGGCGTTAAGTACACAATCGTTGTACCACCTGAGAAGGCTACACCACAGCTCGCAAGCTATGTAAACAAGGAAGTAATCATGGGTATCCGTCCTGAAAGCATTCACGACGAACCAATGTACCTCCAGAACGCTACAACAGGTGTTGTTGACTGTACAGTAGAAATCACAGAAATGATGGGTGCTGAAACATACCTCTACCTCAACTGTGAAGGTATTCCGCTCACATCAAGAGTTGCTCCTACATCAACAGCAAGAGCTCAGGATACAATTAAGGTTGTTATGGATCCTTACAAGATTCACCTCTTCGATAAGGAAACAGAAGTTACAATCATGAACTGATTGACAGTTATACTTAAAAAAGGTTTTCCATTCCGGAAAACCTTTTTCTTTTTTAATAAAAAATTAACCGGATGTTCAGACAACATCCGGTTTTAATCTTATTATTAGTTCTTAAGCTTGTATACCCAATTGAACTTGTCTTCAATCTTACCGTACTGAATACCTGTCATTGTATCATAAAGCTTCTGAGAAATCTCACCAATCTTATTGTTGTTGATAGTCATAACCTTATCGCCCCACTTGAGTGTACCAACAGGGGAAATAACAGCAGCAGTACCTGTACCGAACACTTCCTGAAGCTTACCTGCATCATATGCATCGGCAACTTCCTGAATTGTAATCCTCTTTTCAGAAACCTTGAGTCCCCAGCTTCTGCAGAGTTCGATTGAAGACTTACGTGTGATACCTGAGAGAATTGAACCCTGAAGGGCAGGTGTAACAACTTCACCGTCAATAACGAAGAAGATGTTCATAGCACCAACTTCTTCGATATACTTCTTTTCAATACCATCGAGCCAGAGAACCTGTGAGTAGTTCTGCTTGTGTGCTTCATCCTGTCCGATGAGAGAAGCAGCATAGTTACCGCCTGTCTTTGTAAAGCCCATACCTCCCTTAACTGCACGAACATAGTTTGACTCTACGTAAATGCTTACAGGATTAAGACCTGTTGAGTAGTATGCACCTGATGGTGAGAGGATGATGATGAACATATAGCTGTCTGCAGGGCGTACACCGAGGAACGGGTCGCATGCGATGATAAACGGTCTTATGTAAAGTGATGCACCGTCTGTATGAGGAACCCAGTCTTTTTCAATACTTACAAGTTTGTCAAGGGCCTCGATACAGAAGTCAACATCAATCTGAGGAATAACAAGTCTTTCATTTGAAACGTTAAGTCTTTTGAAGTTTTCTTCAGGTCTGAACAGCTGAACACTGCCCTCTGCTGTTCTGTAAGCCTTGAGTCCTTCAAATACTTCCTGTGCGTAGTGGAGACACATAGCGGCAGGACTGAGTTCCAGAGGAGCATAAGGTACGATTCGTGCATCATGCCATCCCTGCCCCTTGTCATAATTCATTATAAACATGTGGTCTGTAAATACATGACCAAACCCAAGGTTGCTTTCGTCAGTTGGTTTTGCCTTTGGAGTTTTTGTAAGTTCTACGCGGATATCCATTTTAAATCAGCCTTTCATTTTATATTGATTTTTTTAATCAGAATGTCAGACATGGCATTCTGGTGATGTCATATAAATATTGTCTGTCAGATGCTTATATATCTTTTTTTGTATTTTTTGCAGATATAGTCCGCAGCTGATTTTACAGTAACTACAGTTGCGATAACAGTTACAGTAATTAAAAGTGCTCTGAAAAACTTTTTCATCGATTTTAACCTCCGAAAAATGATTTATCAATGATAATGCAGAAACTGCACTCTTTTATAATTATATCACATTTGCAGTCGATTTACTATACCGGATTTAAAAAAAATAAAT
>SAMEA3663038__coassemble_271_pt1 | contig 18446 bp, 13 predicted proteins | sample SAMEA3663038__metabat2_low_PE_024 | metagenome-assembled genome bin SAMEA3663038 (sample SAMEA3663038) | pig gut metagenome | biome: pig gut; feature: pig-associated habitat; material: faeces | place: France | collected 2012
GAACAAAGGAAATTCAGCAGATGCTTTCCAACAACAGTGAACTGTCGCTTTCATCGCTGTTTTTATCCGAGGACAACGAAGGGAAGAGAAAATTCAATTCAGACACCTGCGTTGTTGTAAAACACCCGGGAAGTGATGAACTCAGGAATCTTCTCTGTTACTGGGCAGTACGTGGCTGTACTTCAGGCAGCAGGATAAAAAAGCTGAAATTCAGCTGGGATGAAAAAAGCATTGATGAAACAGTAAATGCCATGCTTTTCTACTGCCACGAGTCAGAAAACGGTCTGAATACATTCCGTGACAGAATAGAAATATATATGCGGGACTATCCCGGAGATGAAGTTCCTTTTTCGGCTGAAACTGTGAATAAAATTTATGAACAGAAAAATCAGAAATATTCCTCGGAGGATCCTGAAAAACTTCTTGAAAGCAGGAGAAACAGCGGCTGGGCAAATGCCTGTGATGTGATTAAACGAAACATCGATGAATTTGAAACCTTTGTAAAATACAGCACTCCTGAAGAGAAAGAACAGGTATCTGATCTGTATTCACTTGAACGTTTTGAAAATCTTGACTGTAAAAATATAAACTACAGGGTTCCGAACTTTGTAATACAGGGAAACCCCGGTGTTGGAAAGACAGAAATAGCACGGCTTATAGGCCGAATCCTCCATAAGCACGGCATGCTTTCCTCAGGACATACCGTATGTGCATCAAGAGACACACTTGTGGGACAGTATGTGGGTGCTTCAGCTATAAATACAGTTAATGCAGTTGAGAGGGCACAGGGAGGAGTGCTGTTTATAGACGAGGTGTATTCACTTGTTAATCTCGGTGATTCATCTTCATCGGGCGGTGAAAACTACTGTGCAGAGGTAATTAATACACTTGTGGCGGCCATGACAAATCCAAAATATCATTTTTGTGTTGTTGTTGCCGGATACGAGCAGCGCATGAAAGATTTTTTCAGAATGAACGAAGGTCTTCCTTCGAGATTCAGTATGAAAAATATCATTACCATAGACGACTATACACCTGATATTCTTGAAAGAATTTTCAGAGAGTATATGGCGGGAAAAAAGCTTACCCTGTCAGAAGATACCGATAAAAATCTTGGCTGTTATTTTGTAAATCTCTACCGTGAGAGAGACAGAAAAACCTTTGGTAATGCCCGTGATATAATTACCCTTGCAAAGTCTGTTGCCGGCAATGCGCAGATGCGAACACATGAGGCATATCCGGTGATTGAAAAGAAGGATTTTTCGGGTTCGGAACATCTTTTCGAAGGATTCGGTGCCTCAACACGTGATGAAGCATATGCAGAGCTGAAAAAATACATCGGTATGGATTTTCTTGAACAGATGTTTGACGACCAGTGCAATCTTTACGATGAATGTACGGACAAGGGAATACCTTATCCGGGACCAGAGCATATGATCTGGGTAGGAAATCCGGGAACAGGCAAGTCAACCGCAGCAAAGCTTCTGTCACAGCTATACTACGCCACAGGTCTGCTGGGAGGAAGAAGTCCTGTTATAGTTGATGCTTCGTCATTAATCGGAACTCATGTCGGTGACTCACAGAAACTTATAAACGAAAAAATGGATGAAGCTGCGCAGAACAATGCTGTCCTTGTAATAGAAGAGGCCTACCAGCTTTCAAAGGACAAAAACTACGGTCATGCAGCTCTGAATTCCATGATGAACCGCATGGTTGATGAGAGGAAAGAATTTAACGTTGTTTTCATAGTGTACAGCAGCGAGTACGAGGACTTCATTTCATCGAATGCAGGTATTCTTTCACGCTGTACAAGGTATGATTTCAGGGATTACAATCCGGAGCAGCTTACTGAGATTTTCCTGAAGATGTGCAGGGATTCAAAGGATATCTGTACAGATGAGGCGCTTATTAAAGTAAGAGAGTATATGGAAGAGCTGTACAGAACGAGAAATGAAAAAACAGGAAATGCAAGAGCGGTGGAGAGATTTCTTGCTGATATGAGGAAGAAAAGGTATCCGCGTATACGCAGTATGAAGAATGTACCGCCTGAAGAAAAATACCGTTTTGAACCGGAAGATGTTCCTGTTTTTGAGAAGGGGAATAATTTATGAATGAGATAAAAATTTCTATGCTCGGAGTTAGCGGTTCAGGAAAAACCGCTTTCCTCTCGGGAATATGCGATACATTTATTTCCGGAAACGTTGAGGTATGTGACACGAAAAATGACGACCGCAGTCATCTTTTCAGAATACTTCCTTATCAGGCTGACAATCTTTCCGAAACAAGTATCGGAGACGTAAGAAGATATTCGATAAGAAGCAACAGAAGCTTTACATCTGTCAGCACTGAGAATACGAAAAAATACATACTCAGTCTTTTTGATGACTGCTACAGCAGCTCCTCGCCTTTATGTACGGTCAGTTTTATAGACTATAAGGGCGGATTTGTTGAAAACCTTGTGAATGAAAAATCCGGAGACGAAGTAAAAGATGTTAAGAACGAACTTCTGAGCAGCAATGTTATTCTGATATTTGCCGATGCCATAAGACTGAGCAGAGCAGAGTCAGCTGCGGAGTTTAACACGGCACTGGGCTGCGATGACATAAACACATTCTTCAATACCAACCAGTTTGTTAATAAAAACATGACATTTCTCTTTGTACTTACCAAGGATGACTCACCTGAAGTTTCCGGCGATGACGAGATTCTTACAGACAGGATAATGCATGCCTTTGAAACAACCCTGAGAATAATCGAAAGAAACGGCTGGACTTTTGGTATAGTCAGAACTTCAGCTGTGGGAAGAAACAGCGTTGATCCGGTGACAAATCATATTGCACCTGATGCAGAGATAGTTCCGTACGGAATAGACAGTGTACTGTTCTACAGCATTTACAGAACAGTAAGTGAAGCTGTAACAGGACTTCATATAAAAATAAGCGATATGGAAAAGGCTTCATTGCTTACAAAGATGTCGAAGGAATACAGAAACAAAATGAAGATTTTCAAATCCCAGCTTGAAGAGACAGACACAGTTCTCAGATACATAAGAATACCTTATAATTATCTCAGAGTAAAAGAAAGTCTCATAATGGAAAAGAAACCCGATGACAGCGGCATAAGTGCGATAGCGGGGTGATTATATGAAATTAGATGTATTCCTGTACGGAAGAACAATAACTCACGATTACTTTGATATGTACCTTCCCCCGTGGCTTAAAACAGACACAGATGAATACCGTGAGTACAGAAAAACAATAAGCCACATTATGAAAATCCGCGACAACCTTCACGAAAACGAAATGGATATACTGAAAGAAACAGCGGACAGTTTCATATTTTACAAGGGCAGAAAAACAAGCATGCTCTGTACCTTCTGTCATATAACCGGATACGACCAGTTTGACAGACCGATATGCTCAGCGGAGGGCTTTATTTTCAGGCAGGACGAACTTAATAATTTATGGAAATATATTCCTGATATGATTGCATATCTTTCCGGAACTGAAGAAACATATTATAAAAAATATATCAGCCTGCACGGAGAGGAAACCAGACCTGAGACGGAAAATCATACTGAGAATATCATTTTTGAAAACATCGCTGAACCGGAACTTGAACAGTTTAAGAAACTGAAGGAAGCTGTACAGAACTGTTCACGTCCGTTTTCATTTGCATACGGCCGTTTCGGGAGAAAGCTTTATGATTACAGTCCGGATGATGCTCAGAACAGAACAGATGTATTTTTTGTTTCCGATGAATGTACTGATATTAAGTACGACGAAGTTTCAGTTAAGAAGGAATCGAATCTGGGCGAAATGAAATTCTATGCTGAAATAAAAAAATCCAGCCGTGAACGAATCAGATACAAGGCGGTTCTCTGTGATGAGAGCGGGGAGAAAGTATATTATGAAAGCTATGAAAAAGAAGCCGGTGCCGAAATAAAAATAAGTGAGATTTTCAGAATGGCGGAAACAGTCAGGGAATATATTGCTGAACACGGAAAAGATGAAAATGCATTAAGAAAATGTGTTCCGTTCAGCAGTGATTCGGATTTTATTTATGAAGGCAGAAAGGCGGTAATAGAATATCGTCCGCCGGCAGAGCAGAAGAGAAGTCTTCTTCAGATAATAAAAGGCGTAAAACCGCCTGATTTTTCTGAATATCTGTTTCTGAGGTCAGAGGAAAATGATAAAAAACTTGCTGAGATCTGCAAAATATCAGCTTCACAGTCTGACCCTGATGTGAGACTTGTTTCGTATTCTGATCTGATGGAGGGAATAAGCTGATGGAAATATACTACTGCGAAAAATGTTCCGGAAAACCATATACCACAAAGCTTTCCTCAGCAGTATGTCCGGTATGCGGCAGTATGCTCAGATTTGATGATGTTCCGGAGGATTCCCTTGCTGCAAGGGAAAAACTTGTCAGTGAAAAAAAGTATCCTGATTTTAAGGATATTATCAGACCGGCAGAAAAGCAAAAAGAAAATATATTCGGTACCTGTTTTAATATAGCCGACGGCGAATTCTACTATGAGTATCTTGGTTTTGAAAAGACAGGAGCAGTTGATTTTACAGTAAGATTCATACTTGGAAACCAGACTGATGAAAATTCAGTAATAACAAAAACCCCGTTTATAAGCCCGAAAATAAAATTTTCAGAAAGTATAGAGATGTCTGTTCTTGAACGTATGAGAAAGAGCTTTGAAAATGTATTCACCGGATATGGTTTTGAGAAGGATATCAGACTCTTTCATTCATTTATCAAACGCGGTGATGATGTTATAAAAAAGACTGTTACTCCGGATGAATACCCGGAACTCTGCGAGGAGGACAGATATTCCGAACGCTTTTTTATAAGCTATGATTACCAGAGCTTTGGCGGAATAAATCTTCACTCTCCGTTCAGAAAAAATTCAGGTATTTTTGATGAAGTAAAGAGAGTTCTTGATTCAAGGAACGAAAAATACATGGATTATATGTTTTTTCGTGCAAGAAACGGAGATAATATGAACCTGAATTCATTTGCAGATACTGCATGTGTTCTGTTTGATGATCCCCATATCTGTCTTATCAGGTATGACAGACTGATGAAGGAAGCGCAGATGACCAGAATGTAGATTGACAGATATTGTCGTTTGTGCTATTATAGTATTTGAATAAGAAAAAATGAAAGGATAGTTAAAATGAGCGAAGAATGTACACATGACTGTTCATCATGTTCAAGCAACTGTGGTGAAAGAAGAGATCCGAAGGATTTCATTGAGAAAACAAATGAGTTTTCAAAGATAAAGAAGGTTATCGCAGTAGTAAGCGGTAAGGGAGGTGTCGGTAAGTCTCTTGTTACATCATCTCTTGCAGTAAAGGCGAATAAGAAAGGCTACAGAACAGCAATTCTTGATGCGGATATAACCGGGCCTTCAATACCAAAAGCTTTTGGTATTACAGAAAGAGCAAAAGCTGATGAGAGAGGACTTCTCCCTGAGCAGACAAAGACAGGAATAAACGTGATGTCTCTTAATCTTCTCATAGAGAGTGAAACTGATCCGGTTATCTGGAGAGGACCTGTTATCGGCGGAACTGTAAAGCAGTTCTGGACAGATGTTATCTGGGGCGATGTGGACTACATGTTTATTGATATGCCTCCGGGAACAGGAGATGTTCCGCTTACAGTATTCCAGTCAATCCCTGTTGACGGAATAGTTATCGTAACCTCTCCGCAGGATCTTGTGTCGATGATAGTAGGCAAGGCTGTAAAGATGGCTGAGATGATGAACATTCCGATAATCGGAATGGTTGAAAACATGAGCTATATTGAGTGCGGATGCTGTGGTCAGAAGATTAACCTTTACGGAGAGAGCAAGCTTGATAAGGTTGCTGCAGAGTACGGCATAGATGCCATGGCACAGATTCCGGTTAAACCTGAAGTGGCTGCTGCATGTGACAACGGAACAGTTGAGATGTGCGGAGATGAAGAATGGCTTGAAAAGGCTTTCGAAATAATTGAAAAGAAAGTTCCTGTAAAATAAGCGAAAAAAAACCTTGTGCAAAATTTAATACTGCACAAGGTTTTTTTGCACTTGAATTATTGTACTTTGCACAAAACGCATATAAATAAATAAAAAATGCCGTGTTTTATTGACATATCGCATATAGTGTGATATAATAAATTCAAAGTTACACAGGATTAGTGAAATCTTCCTGTAAAATAAACAGCACCGGTTTTTTTCAGGGATTGATATGGTGCTTTCATGGAGGGATTAATATGGATGAGGTTAGGACTTCTTCTGTAATGCAGGAAATGGCTTACAGATACAATCAGCTTTACCTGACTCCTGAAAAGGGGGTATCAGGAACAGGGGTATATTCTGATATCGTAAGATACGGAAAACTTCCGCCTGAGATTGATGAGAAAATAAAAAACGAGGGCCTTTCAGGTTTCAAGTGCAGTGAAAAGGACAGACTTTTTTCAGAAAACACACCTGCCGGTATGGTAGATATTCTTTTTTTGCAGGAGCGCTCTGATTTTGAAAGATTTGTTCAGGTTATGGTTTACAGCTGTGAACCGGCCGCAGTTGCTTCAAAAATAGAAAGCGCAGAGATTCTTGGTGTTACTAACTGGAGAAAGATTGAAAACCATATGAATGATTATCTTTCGAACGGAGGCAGCAACCTTTCCTGGAGAGATGAACTCAGGAAGTTCACAAATAACAAAAAGAATTATCAGGATACTATTCTTGTCATCGGAAGCGGCGGATACTGCGGACTGACTGCAGAAGAAGCCGGATTCGAAAAAGACACATGGGAAGAGATTTCTGTAAAAATAAAAATATACAGTTCATGTGCAAGATACATAGTAAGAAAACTATTCTCCGATTACAAAGATATAATCTGGGAGGAGATGCTTGCTGACTGTGCCGGCCTTCTTTATGCGACGGGCAGATACGATGTTTCTCTTGCAAAAAAATTTTTCGGTGTCTCAGGAAAGGGATATGACAGAAGAGGAAAGCTTATTAATTTCAAAGGAGATTCCGAATTCGAAATAAACGAACTTGCTGTAAGAGTTTCATCAGCAACAGACAAGCTTGGAAATTATGTAAACAGAATGCTTGCAGAAGACAATACAGATTACTACAGGATACTTTTCAGACTTATGGAAGAAATGAATACATTTGTTTCCATTATTAAAGGATAATAAAAATACAACCGGTTCAGTGCATGAACCGGTTATATTTTTATTCTTCGTAAAGTGATATAATTAATTCTCCTACTGAATCTTCAAACAGTTCTCTGTCTTCATAGAAAACGCTGGAATAGTTTTCTGAAGGGGATTCGGCAAGAATTTTTCTTTCGGTAAACAGACTGTCAAAGAAATCTTTCCCGTATGAAGAGTCATATGTATCGCATCCGGTCTGGGAGAGTACAAGACAAGGAATGTTTATTGAACCTGCCATCTCAAGACAGTTTATTTCCTCACAGTTTATGCCGAATTTTGAATTGATTTTTGATACTGCAAGTTTTTCAGCTGTTTTTTCAGGTATAAGATAATCTCTCCTGCCTACAGCTTCCCTGATATAACTTACCGCATCAGGATACGGATTTTCGAAAACAGCAAAGTCTATAAGATTTTCATATGCTGTGCTAAGATAATATGCTGCAGTAAACGAAGCTGACCCCTCAGTATAAAGAGATAAAACCAGCTCACTGGAAGTAGTTGTGCTGAGATATTCAATTACTGCACTGAGATCTGTTGCTTCAAGTTTGCCGAATGTGAAACTGTCACCGTTATTTCTTCCACTCATTCTCTGATCATAGATAACCGTATTGAATCCTTTTTCAAGGAAATAATCAGCCTGGGGAAGCATAACCGTGTAGTCGTATCCGAGAGGGGGGATGAGAATCATCGTAGCATTGTCATATTTGTATTCTTCGATGCATGTATGGTATATAAATATGCTGTTTCCGTTATCGGAAAGATATGTTATTCCTTCTGATGAATGTTCCCATTTCTGAGTTAATTCTTCAGCACTGGCATTATGTTCGGAAAGATAATTTTCAGAATTTTTCTCAGATATTTCCTGACCAGAATTAACGGCGGCGGAAAAAGCCTGATTCGAGGAAACTATGAAGAGTGAGGCGGTACCGGCTGTCAGAGCCGCTGCAACAGCGATTACAGCAGTTATTATTGTTTTCTTTTTCATATTATTACTCCCAAAAAATTATTATCATAAAAATTATACAACATTTCAGAGAGGTTTTCAATACAATTATCAATATTTGTCATAATCTGTGCTGCGAAAAAAATACAGCATTTTTTGTTGACTTATTGCATAAAAAATGATATAATTATTTTAAGTAATATTTCATTTTTACTATAAATGAAATTGAAAGGAAAAAGTGAGAGGTGTGTATGATACCATGCAGAACAGTGACTTAAAGCAGATACTGGATACTTTAAAATCATATTCAGTAATATACGACGGCGCCAATATAAAGGACACTATCGATACGATAGATGGCAGAATCGGGCAGAACGAATTCAAAATTGCTGTAGTGGGAGAATTCAGTGCAGGAAAGTCTACGTTTATTAACTCAATTGTCGGAAAAGATCTGCTTAAGCATGCCACACTCGAGACAACGGCTGCTCTCACATATATCCACAATGTAAAAACAGGAGACAGCAGGGAGAATTCATGCGTTATAACATTTGCCGATGGCTCAGTTGAAAAACTCGGCAGGCTGTCAGACCTTGAAAAATATACAACAACACAGTCGGACATTGATGTTGTTACAGAAGTAAAAAGTGTTGATATCTATATCGACTTTATAGATATTGATGATGAACTTGTTATAGTTGACACTCCCGGTCTTAACGGACTTGCGGATAAACACAGGGAACTGACCATTGAAGAAATCAAACAGGCACACTCCTGCATTTATCTTTTCCCGAAAAGAGGAGTTGCGCAGACTGATGTTGATTTTATCAAATATATCTCCAATTATCAGAACACATTTATCTTTATCTATAACTTTATTGATGAACTCAATATTTCAGAAGGAGAAAGACCTGAGGACAAAATTGCTTCCATAAAGGAAAACGTCGAGAGATTTGTCCTCTCACAGACTTCAAGAAGGATAATTACTCATTACTGCGGAATGTCCGCACTTAAGGCACTTGCCGGAAAAGACACGGATGTTAAAAGACTTTATGAAGATGACTTCAGCGATATTACTGAAGAATACCGTGCACAGATTCTCGAAGAATCCAACTACTCAGAATTTGAACGTATCCTCAAGTCAATCTTCACAGACGAGAATTTCCAGAAAAACAGATATATATCGAACTGTTACACTGTTCTGAACCTTATAGAATATATTCTTATGATCTCAAAGAAGAAGCAGTCCGAGATAGAAAATCAGATTCTCAAGGATCGTGCATTCAAGGATATCAGTCTGATAAAGAAGCAGAAAAATGAAATGAACGAAAATCAGGGCGTTGTCCTTGAGCAGCTCTATGCACTTATTGTTCAGCTTTTTGAAGAAAACCAGAGAATACTGGACAGCGATATTGACGAGGGAATAAGAGAGATCTATGAAACCATTTCGGCTGGTATCAATGCTGAAACAGACTATCAGGAATTTGAGAAAAAAGTTGAGGAAAATGTCTACAAGCAGCAGCTCCAGAAGCTTATTGACAACTATCAGCTTGAGCTTGATTATAAAAAGGAAAACTGTTTCCAGCTTGTTTACAAGACAATACTTGCACGTATTGATGAATACGGTGATATTATCAGTGTTGCTGACAGAAGCAATGCTGAACTTAAGGTTTCAGAAGCAATAGACAAGGAACTTGCTGCGGACAATATCAAAAATGACATTAAAGATCTTGAGAAGATTGCAGTAAGCAATAAAAAATTCCTTGAAGATTTTAATAAACAGCGTGAAGGATACAGAAATGAAATAGAAAAAATCTTTGCTGACATCGCTGCTGCAAAGAACAAAAAAGACGAACTTGTTGTTGCACAGAGAAGAAGGGAAGCTGCACTCGGTGACAGACCGGTTGAAGATGTCAGATATATAGTTGAGGAATTTGAAGAGGACAGAAAGGGCATAGCAAGACTGTTCCAGTTTATCATAGGCAAGAAAAAATCAACCAGACAGGTTCCTCAGTATGATGATACAAAAGGTCTTGAGTGGGACAGAAAAAAACGTGAGATTAAAGAAAGCACGGACGAGGAACGCGAAGCGATTAACCGTGAACTCTCAAATCTCGAATCCAAAAAATGTTCTCTTGAGGAAAAAATTGAACTTCACGATAAGGAACAGGCTTCGTACGCGAGAAAGATGGATATACTCAATCACGAGATTGCGGCCAAGAAAGATGAGCTTGCGATGTTTGAGGAACGACTTGAGACTGAATATTTTTCACTCAGAAAGAAACAGCTTAAGCAGGACATTGAAAAATATCTTTTCGAGGGTGAAACCTCTATCGTTAAACTTTTCAAGGAAACACTTGTTTCTGATGTATCAGTAAATTCAGATCTGATAAACGGATATATAAAAAATGAATTTGAAAAGAGACTTGCGGAAAAGAACAGTGTTCTTGATGAGATAATAAACGGAAACCTTATAGATATACAGAACAGGTACAGGAATAAAAAGACCGAGATCACAAAGATTGAAGAAATGTATAACGAACTTAAGGTGGAATTGGACTATGAACAAACATCTGTCACAGTTTGAGGAAAAGAGGACGGAAACCAAACTCGTTCTCAGAGATATACAAAAGTTTTATTCTGAAAACGGATATACAGCAGAGCAGAAAATAATAGAAGATTTCATAGATATGCTTGAAAAGGAAGAATTCTCGATTGTAATTGTAGGCGAATTCAGTGTCGGCAAATCCACATTTCTCAATGCTCTTATGGGTGAAAAGATTCTTCCTTCATATTCTGATGAGACAACAGCAACGGTAACATTTCTGCGGCATAAAAACAAGGCGGATAATCAGCAGAAGGGATGTGTTTTCTATGCTGACGGCAGTTCAGAGGACATAGACAGCATAGAAACCGATGTTATTTCAAAGTATGTAAGTACGAGAAGTGATATCCCTGTAGCTGCTACTGTAAACCATCTTGATCTTTATCTCGATTCACCGTTCCTTGACGGAAATATCACCCTTGTTGATACGCCTGGACTTAACGGAACGGCTGATGGTCACAGAGAGATAACAGAAGCCCAGATTATGAAGTCAAATGTCTGCCTGTTTATGTTCAGTGCTGACCGTCCGGGCGGCAAATCAGAATTCGAATTTTTAAGTCAGATAAAGACAAAGGCGAATAAGATAATATTTGTCCTGAATAAAATTGATCAGATAAAAACAGGGGAAAACGAGTCCTGTGAAAAAGTGGCTGAAAATATGCTTAAAAACTACGGACGAATTTTTCCTGAAGCAACGGATATGCCGGAGTTCTGGTGTATCTCAGCATATCAGGCACTTGTCGCACGTTCTTCTGAAAATCTTTCATACCGCGGACGTACATCGCTTTCTGCTGAGGACAAAAGAAAGCTTCTCAGTATGTCGAGAATGGAAGAGTTCGAGGACGGTCTCTGGAATTTTATCACTGAAGGCGACAAGGCGAGAAACAGTCTCATCACACCTGTTTCCCGTGCTGCAAAAATGATAGATGAAACTCTGAAAAATCTTGAACTGGAGTCGGCTATCTATGACTCGGCTGTTGATGACAGTGAAGCACAGCAGATAATAAACGAACTTACATCAAAGATAGAAGAAACAGAGGGCAAGATGGATAAGCTCAAGGCAAGAATCAACGCTGATACAGAGCAGTGCGTAAAAAATGTTCTTGACTTTACTCTTAATAAGGTAAGACTTTTCCGCGGACGTCAGCTTGCCAGCCTTCAGACCTATCAGACCACAGAGGAACTTATCGAACTTGAGAAGAGTCTTCCGTCCATCATTAACAATGGTGTCAGTGCTGCTACTTTTGAACTTAAGGAAAAGCTTATATCTGATATATCCAATGCCGTTGGAAAGTATCTTCCGGATGTTGCTGAATCAGTAAGAATTTTTATTTCAGAATATGAATTCAATATCTGTCCGGACTGCAGATATAATCAGACTGAAAATTCATTTGAGCTTGGTATTGAGAAGTATCAGGACAGCGTGAATCAGACTATTTCAGAGATAAATGTTATGCAGGCCGAACTTGATGAGCTTTCCTCACAATATATTAAGGCACTTCGCTTTGAGAAGGAAAGGGAACGCGTACACCACGATCTGATGCTTTTAAGAGAAGAAAAGCAGCAGTATGAAAACGGACTTGAAAAACCAAAGGTAAAGCGTGTTTACACTACAGAAGAAAAGACTCATTTCAGTCTGTTTAACCTTTTCAGAAAGAAAAAGATTACAGAAACAACTGAATATATCGATGACACTGAAACACGTGCGTGGAAAAAGGAAGTTGAGATGAGGCTTGCTGAATATTCAGAACAGATAATGCAGAAAACTCTCGAATACAATGCAATCATATATGATGGAAAACCAAGTGCTGAACTGAATGAAGAAATACATATCAAAAATTCAATTTTATCTGAACTTCACAAGCAGCTTGACGAGAAGCGTGAAGGGTTTAAAAACAGATATATCCGTGAAAATGTTGCTCTTTACCTTAAAAAGAAAATGTATATCGAGTCATTTTATAACGAAGGTATCAATTCGTATTCGTCAATTGCTGCAGAACAGATTGAGATATTTGAGAATATGTTCCGTCAGAAACTTGATGAGATTCTTCGCAATGACCTCGAAAGAAGATTTGATCTGATCAATAAGAATATCGAGGCACTCAGATATCAGCTTTCACTTTCGATGGACGAAAAGAATGAGAAGATAAAGAATATCAAGAGACAGATAAGTTCAGTAAAAACTCTGTACTACAGGATAGAAGAACTGAAAAGAGTTCTCAGCTATGAAGAAAACAGCAGGATTGCAATCTGAAAAAAACAATATTACTCTGAGGAGAAAAATGAATGAGAAATATCAGCAGTAACAATTTTATAATCTGCCTTGGAGACGATGTCAGGTATCGTTTCGCACAGGAACTTATGCCTGAGGGACATCTGATAGACACCAATTCTCTCAAGATCAGCAAAAGCTATGTTTTTATCTATTCAAAAGAAGAAAATGTAATAACTGATGAAAAGAGAATATTGGTTTATACTTCAAAAATTCAGGAAGGACGTGTTCTTGAATTTCCGCTGTCAGGTATTGACTTAAAATCGTCCTTTGAGGAACATGAAAAAATCCGCATAGGAAAGGCGGTAATTTTTGCAGACTTTCCATATAAAAAGGAAAATCTGAGATATCTTATTGAAAAGATATGTACATCAGCAGAGAACGCTGATATTGATCTGGTTCTGTATAATGAAAAACGACGTGCAGGTTATACGGATATTGAAAAATCAGACAGGATTATCTCTGAGGCATATGAGGAATTCGGTGTGTTTGGAATAGATATCTGCCAGTATTTTGCTGGTTCTGACAAATCAGATATATTCACAGTTGTTCCTGATAACCTCAGATATATAAAGAACAGGTATCTGAAGGAACTCAAAGGTGCAAACTACCGTCTTGAGAAGAGATTTGACATTCATTACAAAACCTTTCTTGAGAGAACCTATGAACATTATTTTTCATTTAACAACCCTGCTGAATTTTCAAGGTATCTTAAGCTGTTTGAATTCGGTTCACTGCCGATAGATACAGATGATGTTATCGGTTCATTTGCTGATGATTTCAGAGAGATGTATCTGGGTAAGGATTCGGATATTCTTAATGAGATTACAGAATTTTATCTTGATTATATTTCTGAAATTCTAAGTTTCTCTCTTTCGGAAGAAAGTATAATGATTCAGAAATATGCGATTGCACTGTTTGAAAAGATGTTCGCTGAGCGTCAGAAAATTTCATCAGGTAAAACTGAACTGGAATATAAGGAAATACTAAACAAAAATAATGTTATCACAGAATTTACTCAGAAGATAGATGATTATTTTCACAGGCAGCTTCCTAATCTTATTCACAGCATTGCAGATATGAAGATTAAAGCTGTACAGAAAATGATTGATGAAAAGAGGTAGGTGACTGCGAGTGAAGATACCAGATAAAATTGACGCAGAATACATCAACAGAAGAGTTTTCAGACTGAATGAAGAGATAAAGAAAGAATCGTCTTTTTACAAATGCGGACTTCTTGTTCTTTCCGGTAAAGGTACTGAAACTGAGAAAAAAATAATACATATCGACTGTATATCAGGAATTGCAGACAGGTATGTTGTAAAGGGAGAAATGAAAAGAGCACTGCTTTATGCAGCGCTCCTTAAGCGGAAGGTTAAACAGCTTACCGAAGAGATAAACAGTTCAGAGATTGTTCTACCTGCCGCGGATTAGTTTTGGCTTGATTTTTTGGTTATATATGATAAGCATGCTGTCAAGGCTGCGGTCGTATATTAAACAGATAAAATTAACAAGAATAATGATACCTGCAGCTGCCGGTTTTCCCTTTTCCGTTAGCTGTTCGTAGAATTCAGTAATTCCGAGAAAAGAAACTGCTATGTAGAATTCTGACAAAACGCATGTGTTAAAGATTATTAATTTGACAGCCAGCCTGACAAAAGGAAGTCTAATCTTTTCTATGAACTGTCTGGTTACGGGATAGTGACCGAACAGCATGATATAGAGCAGAGCAGCCTCCTTGTCAAAGGTTACGAAAACCGAAAGAATTCCGGTTGCAAAAAAGGTAAGATATGCCCATGAGGGTGTTATTTCCACCGACATTATCATCATAAGTACTCCTGCTATCATAGGGAGGGTGATGTACAGAACCGGAAATACTCCCGTCAGAAACATACACAGCAGGCAGAGTGAAGATAATATTCCGCCTAAGGCGATTTTATAGCTTATATTCTGCATTTTATTTTTGGAAATTTTCCTTTCAGTAGATTATAGTAAAGACAGGTTTGTCGTCTACTATAATAACATAAAAAAAATTTTTTTTCAATATTTTAGAGAGGGGTTATTATGGGAGCTTTAAATATTGCAGTAATTATATCGGGGATAGATGAGGAATATCAAAGCACTATCCTGAGCGGCATACATGAGTTTGCCGAAGAAAAAAATATTAATATAGTCCATTTTATTGCATTTGGTGGCGTACTTGGAATTCACAATGATATCGGAGAATTTAATATCTATAATCTGATTAATTATGATATACTTGATGGTGTGATTCTTCTGACCAATACCATTGCTTCTCCTGCCGTGGTAAAAGAGATTGTTGACCGGATACGCGAGTCGGATACACACATACCGGTTGCAAGCATCGACTGTGACATGGAAGGGTTCTGTTATGTTGGTATTGACAACAGCAGGGCGATGGAAGAAATGGTGCGGCATATTGTAGAGGATCATGGTGTAAGAAAGGTAAACTATATAACGGGTCCTGATGCCAATCCGGAGAGTATTATGCGTTTCAATGCATATAAGAAGGTTCTTGCGGAAAACGATATAGAATTCGATGAGAGATATGTTTATCACGGACTGTTCCGTGAACGCGACGGTGTTTCAGGTGTTGAGGAATTTATCAGAAACGGTGTGCTGGGACAGGCGGTTATCTGTGCCAATGACGTAATGGCAATCGGTGCGTTAAACACACTGAAGGAGCATGGTTATCATATACCTGAAGATGTAATGGTTACCGGTTTCGATAATATTTTTAACGCAAGAAATTATTATACACCTATTACCTCTGTGGACCGTCCTCTGAAAAAATCAGGATATATTGCATGTGAACAGGTATACAACGGTATTATGGGTATTCCGCAGGAACGAAGTGTTATACTTGAAACAAGTGTCTGCCGAAATATGAGCTGTGGCTGTCATGATGCGGAATGTGATGATATAATGATTTTCAAAAAGGAAGCTTATGATATTATGGAGATATATCATCGTGATGTTCCCGGTGTAAACTCGATGTCCTGTATCCTGGCAGAGAGCGATGACTTCAATCAGAATATTGAATCACTGAAGAGCTATGTTGAGCAGATGAACTGTGAAAAATTTTTCCTTTGTCTCTGCGAAAACTGGCTGGATGAATCTGAAAGTCCGGGCACTCAGGGATATCTTTCTCACGGATATACGGAGAACGTCGAGGTTCCTCTCGCATACTGTGACAAGCAGTTCGGTAAATTAAGCAAGTTTCCTTCATCGCAGATTCTCTCGGATCTCAAATACAAAACACCTCACAGTAAAAAATATTATTTTTCACCTATTCATTTTAACGACAGATGTCTTGGCTATTCAGTAATATGCAACAGCAATTTTCCGCTCAGAAGTCCTATGTATCATGCCTGGATAATAAGTCTGAGCAATTCTCTTGAAAATATCAGGAAAAAGCTCTGTCTCGAAAAGGTACTTTCAAAGCTGGAAGCACTCTATATTTACGATCCGCTTACACAGATTTATAACCGAAACGGATTTTATGAGAATATTGCTAAGTTTTATTCTGATGTAAGTGATAATAAACCTGCAATGATAATGTTTGCAGATATGGACGGAATGAAATATATAAACGATAATTTCGGACACAAGGAAGGGGATTCTGCGATAAAAGGCATGGCAGAGTCCATAGGAGAATCGTGCATTGATGATGAAGTGTTTGCAAGGTTCGGCGGAGATGAATTCATAATATTCGGATATGATTATGATGAAGAGAAAGCAGAAAAGCTGAGAAGCAGAATTCATGAAAATATTGATAAGTATAATGAAGCATCAGAAAAGCCGTACAAGATAGGAACAAGTATCGGCTGGCATATAGAAACACTTGGTGATGACAAAGACTTTAACACTCTGATAACAAAGGCCGATCTGAAGATGTACCGTGAAAAGAGGAACAAGCCAACAAGCAGGGAAGGCCGGCAGAGAATGGGTCTTGATTGATATGTATAAGATTATTTGTAGGGGGAATAATTTGTGAGCAGTAAAAAATCTGACACAAAGCAGAAATTACCGATAGTAATATTTTTAATTTTTGCGGTTTTTATTATTGTTTTTTGTTTCCTGATGAATAACGCATTGAATAATTCTGAAGTAAAGGAAACTGCAGAACCGGAAAATACTGAAACCGTTACGGAAGCGGATGTCACCGAAACCGTAACGGAAATAACCCTGGCAGAAACAACAGAAATAACAGAGGAAGATGAATCTGCTGAAATAGTTTCTTCTGTTTCTGAAACTGAACCTCCAGTGAACCCGTCAAGGATTGCCTGGGAGGATGATACTTCAGAAGTGGCTTTTTCTGATGTTGTTCTCGACAAAACAACTGAAGAAAATAAAACTTATAAAGTCGATCTCAGCAGGTTTGTCAGTGAAGGAGACAAAATTGATTCCTTTCGTTTTGTTTTCCATTCTGAAGACGGTGTTTCCCCGCTGGGTGAAGTAAAAGGCGGATTTGGAATTTCAGTGGACAACAGCTGTGAAGCCAGAACTGATGATATCTGGTATCAGACACCTGATGATTTCACTGTTCAGACTGACGAAAGCACATGTGAAGTGGAATGGAAAGTTCCGGATGAGATAAAGGACCATATCATAGTAACAGGGGGGCAGGTGCTTTTCGGTTACTGGTGGAGCAATTCTGACAGGATAGTCCTTGACAAAATAATCTGCTCACATAAAAATATGAAAATACTACCTGATGAAGCCTCTTCATCGAACTGAAAAAAACCGGCTTATGCCGGTTTTTTTGCATATTTTTTTCTGAAGTTCAGTAAAATATAATGATATATATTTTTGAAAGGGGAAAAAATAATGCTTGGTTCAGTAATAACAGAGGCACTTAAAAGTCTTCTGCTGTTTGCACTTCATGTTGAAAATACAAACGTATTTCCAAAGCCGCTCACCCGAAAGGAAGAAGAAGAATGTTTCAGATTAATGAACGAGGAAAACAGTATTGAGGCAAGAAACAAACTTATAGAACATAATCTCCGTCTTGTTGCCCATATAATAAAGAAATACTATTCCAGATCAAAAGATCAGGAGGAACTGATTTCTATAGGAACAATAGGTTTAATAAAGGCAGTTTCAACATTCAGGAGCGACAAGAACAGCAGGCTTGCAACATATGCAAGCCGATGTATAGAAAATGAAATTCTGATGTATTTCAGGCAGCAGAAAAAAACTGCAGGAGACATCTACATAGATACACCTATTGACACAGACAAGGATGGAAACCAGCTTACACTCATGGATATAATAGCCGATGACAAATCTGTAATCGATGATGTGGAACTCATTATCAATTCAAAGAAACTTTACGGGTTGATTAAGGATTGTCTTGAGGAAAGGGAACTGGAAATTATATCGATGCG
>SAMEA3663038__coassemble_277_pt1 | contig 18111 bp, 17 predicted proteins | sample SAMEA3663038__metabat2_low_PE_024 | metagenome-assembled genome bin SAMEA3663038 (sample SAMEA3663038) | pig gut metagenome | biome: pig gut; feature: pig-associated habitat; material: faeces | place: France | collected 2012
CAACAGATAAGCCAACAGAAACACCAACAGATAAGCCAACAGAAACACCAACAGAAACACCAACAGATAAGCCAACAGAAACACCAACAGACAAGCCAACAAGTGAACCTGGCGAAGCAGTTAAGGGTGACGTTGATGGCAACGGTGTTGTAAATACAAGAGACTTCATCAAGCTCAAGAGATATCTCCTCCTTGCTGCAGACAAGTCTGAAGTACCAAACGGTGATATCAACGGAGATAAGGCTATCAATACAATCGACCTTATCCACCTTGTTAAGATGATTCTCGGCTAATAGTATTTCTGATTCAGAATAATTTCTGAGAATAATCATACATAAGAAGATTCCCCGGAACATTGATTCCGGGGAATTTTTTTATAAAAAAACCCTCGCCATAAACTGACGGGGGTATTTACAGTGAATGAAAAAAATTTTTATTCAATTTCCATATTATGCGGATTTCGCTTCTGAATAATATAGTCTATAAATTCTTTATAAAAGGAAGATGGATTATCGCTTATACGTTCACCGATAAGTTCAGCCTGTGTTCTGTTCTGGGTCAGAAGTTTCATCTCCACAAGAGATTTACTGTTGTCGGAAATATTGCATATGAGTCTGCAGCCTTCACTGTTCTCCTCATAGTCAAGAGAGAGACTTGCATTGCTGAGTTTTCGTGCTTTGTACTGAATTGCAGAGTACATAAGTCTGTTCCTGAATGAACGCTGGACATATGAAGAGAAATCCCTTACATAAATCTCTCCTTTTTCACTCAGTGAAAAATACATATTACCGTTTTCATCAACATCAGAATAAATTGTATCATTTACAAGAAGTTCATCAATAGCTTCATTGTAGTAAAAATAATTTATTATTCCCGAATCCACTGCTATTTCATAAAGTTCTTCAGACTCGGTTTTTTCTTCAAGGTGGTGAAGCAGATAGCAGATAAGAATCTTTACGGAATTAAGATCGTTAGGCTGATAGTCCATACTTATTCTCCTTTCGGGTTATCAGAAGAATGGAACAGAGAAGTATTATCTGAAATTGGGATATTCAAGAATGTGGCTGAGAAGAGCGATATTGACTGCAGCTTCCACACACGGTACAGCTCTTGGTACAATGCACGGATCATGTCTTCCTTTAATGCTGATAACGTCATTTGAAAGGTTGGTGTAGTCAATAGTGTTCTGTGGCTGGGCAATGGAAGGAGTTGGCTTTATTGCAACTCTCAGTATAAGAGGCATGCCGGATGAAATTCCGCCGAGAATGCCACCGTGGTTATTGGTTCTGGTGAGCACGTGACCGTGATCATCAACATAAAACTCATCGTTGTTCTGGCTTCCAAGAAGTTCAGCAGCTTTGAATCCGATACCAAATTCGATGCCTTTAACAGCAGGGATACCAAAAACAAGCTGTGAAATTGAATTCTCAAGTCCGTCAAACATAGGAGAACCGATTCCGGCCGGAATATTAATTGCAGCACATTCGATTATACCTCCCAGCGAATCAAGGGAACGTCTTGCCTTGTCGACATCGTCTATCATTTTCTTTCCGGCTTCGTCATCAATAACCGGAAATTCTTTTTTTCTTATATCCAGAAGTTCTTCACGGGTAACATTTGTATAGATAAATTCCTTGTCCTTTATTCCGTGAATGGCTGAGATATGAGCACCGGTATATATTCCTCTTCTTTCAAGGATCTGTGCACATACAGCACCTGCAAACACAAGGGGAGCAGTAAGTCTTCCCGAAAAATGACCGCCGCCTCTTACGTCGTTAAAGCCCTGATATCTTTTGGCACCGGTATAGTCAGCATGTCCCGGACGTGCAAGTGTCTGAACGTTTTTATAGTCATTTGAGTGCTGGTCTGTGTTCTGGATTACAGCACAAAGCGGAGTACCTGTTGTTCTGTTATTGTACAGACCGGACATAATCTGTGGTATGTCTTTTTCGTTTCGTGGTGTGGATGTTTTGTTTTTCTTTGGTGCTCTTCTTGACATAAATGCAAGAATTTCTTCCATACGGATATATTCTCCGGGCGGAAGGTTGTCAATAACTACGCCTATCCCGGCTCCGTGAGATTCACCGAATATTGAGATTGAGATACGGTTATTCCAAATTGATGCCATTAGCTGTTTTTCCTCCTAAATTAATGAAGTCCTTTAAGAAATCAGGGTAAGACTTTCTGATTGATTCGAATCCGAGTACAGTAACATTTCCGGTTGAGGCAGTTGAAGCTATCGCAGAAGCCATTGCGATACGGTGGTCGTTAAAGCTGTTTACTGTACCGCCGGTAAAATGAGGTACCGGGAAGATGATTAGTCCGTCATCTGTTACCTTTGCCTTTCCGCCTATACCGTTAATCATTCGTGAAGTGGTATCAAGACGGTCACTTTCCTTTATCCTCAGTCTTTCGGCATTTGTGATATGAACCGTGTTTCCTGAAAGTGAGCCAAGGACAGCGAGTGCAGGAACGAGATCCGGTATATCCGATGCATCTATATAAACATCTTCAGTTATGCCTGCTTTTTTATTATAGCACAAGCGTTCGGCTATTTCAATTATTTTCTTGTCTCCCTGGGAGGAAAAATCAGGGTCAGGCAGATTTGTTATCCTGACATTGCTTCCGGTTGCATTTGCAGTAACAAAAAATGCTGCCTGTGAGAAATCGGCTTCAGAGGTGTAGTCGGCAGAAATGTATTTCTGACCGCCCTTTACAGCATATCCGGTGTCAGTCTTTTCAACATTTACTCCGAAATGTTTCATGCAGTCTGTTGTGATATTCACATAAGGTTCTGACTGAAGAGGAGAGGTGAGTATTATCTCAGAGTCCTCACTGCAGAGAGGAAGGGCAAGCAGAAGTCCTGTTATAAACTGTGATGAGACATTTCCTTCGATATGAAATATACCGCCTTTTAATTTTCCGTGCGTAGTAAACGGCATAGTATGATTATAATCAAATGTTATATTCTTTTCCGAAAGCTCTCTCGTATATATATCAATCGGTCTTTCAGGGAGCCGTCCGTTTCCGTAAAATGTTGATTCAGTTCCGAGCGCACATGCAACCGGGATGATGAAACGCAGCGTGGAACCGCTTTCGTTGCATCTGAGGTCAGCTTTTTCCGAAGGAGTGCTTATACCCTGAACCTTTATAACATTTTCGCCGGTCTCAAATGAAGCTCCGAGGGCTGTGAGAGTATCTATAGTTGCGTAGATGTCCTGTGACATCGTTATGTCGCGTACATATGAAGTTCCTTCAGCAAGTGCGGCACATATAAGTGCTCTGTGTGAAACACTTTTTGATGAAGGAATTTTTACATCTCCGGAAAGTTTTCCGGGTAAAAAAGTTATATCCATGCTTTACCTCCGTTTAAGCTTCCATATATTTTCTGAATTCATCAAACGGCATTTTTCTGATAGATGAGATCCCGGTATCACTGCAGATAATTGCATTGATATTTGAAGATTCACATTTTTTGTCGTTGCTGCAGAGTGAGATGAGTTCGGAAACAGGGGCATCCGTAACCAGAGGAAGCTTGTATGATGAAATAACTGCATCAAGTTTTTCAAGAGCGGATTTTTCACAGTCTCCGTGCTTTACAGCCTGTTCGGTAATCATATGCATGCCGACAGCAACTGCATTTCCGTGGGTGTACTTTGTGTAGTTGTAGAAACTTTCAACCGCATGTCCGAGTGTATGACCGAAGTTTAAAAGCATTCTCTCGCCCTTGTCAAATTCGTCATTTTCAACTATATCTCTTTTTATTGAAACGCAGCGGAAGATGATGTCATCTATAACGTCGAAGTAGTTTTCAATGCTGTGTGAAGCAATTATACCGAAAAGTTCGCTGCTTCTGATCATGCCGTACTTTATCGCTTCAGCCATGCCGTCGGAAACGGTTTCAGGTGAAAGTGTTTTTAGCGTAAGAGGATCACAGATAACAAGTTCAGGCTGTTTGAAGGCACCTACAAGATTTTTTCCGCACGGAAGGTCAATTGCAGTTTTTCCGCCGACAGAGCTGTCTATCTGAGCGAGAAGGGTGGTCGGAATCTGTATGAAACCAAGTCCCCTGAGATATGTTGCTGCAGCATATCCGGTTATATCACCGACAACACCGCCGCCGAGTGCGATAAGGCAGTCGGACCTTGTGATATTGTTTTCAGCAAGAAAATCGTAAATGCGGTTAAGTGTTTCGGAGCATTTTGATGGTTCTCCGTTTTTGAAAACAAATTTTACAACTCTGAATCCGGATTCTTCGAGAGATGATATGACGGTATCAGAATACAGTGAGTCAACAATGTCATCGGTAACAATGGCAGCAAAACGTGTTTTGGTTACATCGGAAATGAGTTTTCCGCAGTTTTTTATTATTCCCTGCTCAATGAGAACCTCATATGGTTTTGAGGCTTTTACAGCAATCTTTTTCATAGTGAGCTCTGTCCTTTCAGTTATATACATAGATACTATAATTATACTATAAACGAATTTACAAGTCAAATTTTATTCTTGTTTCTGATGTGAAAATAAGACACCTGTTATCGCAGGTAATTAAAAAATTTTTATTGAATCTGCTCCGGAAATATGATAATATATATGGTGAATACAAAAAACAGTTTTATCAGGAGGAGAGTATATGAAATTCAGAAAGAATAATATTTGGGTTATGTTATCTGTGATATTTGGCGGTATAGGTATACTTATGAGTCTTATCAGTGCAGTGATTTTTGTTGATCACTATCATTTCAACAAGTCTACGCCTGAGGTCAGTGCAGTTATAGAAGAAATAAAAACGACAACCCGCCGCAAGTCAGACGGAAAGAGAACGACAGACCATGATGTATATGTCAGTTACACTGTTGACGGCACGGAGTATTACAATGAACTTGGATATTATTCTTCCGGAATGCACGAAGGTGACACAATATCTGTTCATTACAGTCCTGAAGACCCTGACAGAATAAAAACCAATTCATACGTCGGAGAACTTATCGTTTTTCCTATGGGTGTATTATTTGCAGGGATAGGTGCTGCTTTTTGCACTGTTGAGATTAAAAGGTCAAAGAAGAGAAAGTTTCTTATTGAAAACGGGATAAGAACACTTGCAACGGTTACGGAAGTTTTAACCGATTACAGTACAACAGTAAACGGAAAACACCCTGATATGATAAAATGCGAGGTAGTTGACGAATACAGGGCAGATTCATTCATACACATCAGAATCTTCGTTCAATGATTATTCTGTTTACAAAGGAATGCCGGTAAATATATATGTAAATCCTTCGAATCAGGAAGAGGCTTATGTGGATATTGAGTCACTTGTTGAGCACTGTCTGACCGGACCGACAGGATATTAAGAGATAAAACGGGTATGTGCGAATGTACATACCCGTTAAAATTATCACAATGATTTTTATACTATTCTGAAGAATTCTATATCAGAATAGTTCAGGATTCTTTCTCCGGCCGCATTCAGTCACTGTGAAAACAACCCCCTTGATTTATTCCGCCGGGGGTGGTATAATATTAAAATAAGTATATTGGAGTTTTGTTGCTATTTTATGGCTGTATTTCCTTTTTTGACTCCAGTTCTACAAATACAGTACAGGGGTGAATAAAATAATGATCAGAAGCATGACAGGCTTCGGACGTGACAGGATGGTGCTTAACGGAAGGGAAATTCTTGTTGAGATAAAGTCAGTCAATCACAGATACAATGAGCTTTATGTCAGACTTCCAAGGGCGTATCTTTATCTTGAGGAACCGCTGAAAAAGCTTGTACAGGAAAATATTTCACGCGGTAAGACTGAAGTAAATGTTACAATAACAAATGTTTCGGCACCGGATGTAAGTATTGAAGTAAATGCTGAGCTTGCAAAGGGATATGTCAATGCATTAAGAAAGGTAAACAATGAGCTTGGACTTATGGATGACCTTTCTCTTTCAAGAATTACACGTTTTCAGGATATTTTCAACGTTGTAAGCGTTTCAGACAATGAAGAAGAGATACTCAGTGATGTTAAGACTGTTGCAGGTTCCGCACTTGAAAAATTTGTCTCCATGAGAGAGTGCGAAGGTGTGAAGATGAAGGAGGATATTCTCGGAAGACTTGATTCCATAGAAAAGATGGTCGGATTTATCGAGGAAAAGTCTCCGGAAACAGTTACGCTTTACAGGGAAAAGCTGTTTGCAAAGCTTTCCGAAATTCTTTCAGCACAGAATATCGATGAACAGAGAATACTCACGGAAGCTGCTCTGTTTGCGGAAAAGATTGCTGTTGACGAGGAAACTGTGAGACTCAGAAGTCATATAGAGCAGTTCCGTACACTTCTTGATACGGAGAGCATTGTCGGCAGAAAGCTTGATTTCCTTGTACAGGAAATGAACAGAGAGGCAAATACCACAGGCTCCAAGGCACAGAACCTTGAGATAACAAGGACTGTTATTGATATCAAGTCCGAGATAGAAAAAATCCGCGAGCAGATTCAGAATATAGAATAGGCGGTTTGGCGTATGAAATTAATAAATATCGGCTACGGAAACATGATATCTTCATCTCGTCTTGTGGCTGTAGTCAGCTCTGAGTCGGCTCCGGTAAGGAGAATAATTCAGGATGCCAGGGACAAGGGTATGCTGATAGACGCAACCTGCGGCAGAAGAACCCGTTCGGTTCTTGTTATGGACAGCGGGCACGTTATTTTGTCGGCTGTTCAGCCGGAGACACTTGCACTCAGATGCAGCGGTGAGAAAGGAAATGATACTAATGAATAAGGGAATACTTATCGTTGTCTCCGCACCTTCCGGATGCGGAAAAGGTACTATCCTTGCTGAAGTTATGAAGGACGAAAAATTTTATTACTCTGTTTCTGCAACAACAAGGTCACCGAGACCGGGTGAAACTGACGGAGTAAACTATCATTTTCTCGGCAGGGAACAGTTCGAGGAACTTATTAAAACGGGCGGAATGCTTGAGTATGCGGAGTACTGCGGAAACTATTACGGAACTCCGAGAGATAAGGTACTTGAAAAAATCAACGAAGGAAAGAATGTCATTCTTGAGATTGAGGTTCAGGGCGCTATGCAGATAAGAGAAAAGTGTCCTGAAGCTGTTTTTGTGTTTATCGCTCCGCCTTCAGTTGCAGAGCTGAGAAACAGACTTGAAAAAAGAGGTACGGAAACACCTGAGGTTATTAACCAGCGTGTTTCGGAGGCTGCTCAGGAAATAAGCTTTGCATACAGGTATGATTATGTTGTTGTAAATAATATACTTGAAGATGCAGTAAATGATTTTATATCAGTTATAAGAGCCGAAGAACTTAAGGCTGAAAACCAGAAAAATATTATTGACGAGGTGCTTAAAAATGCTTAGACCAGCTATTACACAGATTATTACAAAAAATGAAAGTTACTACTCACTTGTTATTGGTGTTGCAAAGAGAGCAAGAGCAATTGCAGATGAACTTTATGAGAAGAACGAGATTCTCAAGGAAAAGCCGGTTAAAACTGCTGTTGAGGAGTTTGCAAGCGGAAAGTACAAGATTATCGAATACAAAGAGCCGGAAGACAAAGAATAAAAATGATACAGCCACAGTCTGCTGTCAGAACAGCACTGGTTGCTGTGTATAATGTTGCATATTCATTTGACAGGGAGTTTTCATATATCATACCTGAGGAAATGACTGAAAAAGCAGCAGCCGGTGTACGTGTTGTTGTCCCTTTCGGACGCGGAGGAAGAAAGAGAGCAGGACTTATTCTTGAAGTGAAGGAGACTGTTCCGGACAGAAAACTCAAATCCCTTGTTTCCGTTGTTGACAGTGAACCTGTCATCAGCGGTGAGATGATGAAGATGATTTTCTGGCTTAAGGAAAATACATTCTGTACATATTATGATGCAGTTCGTACTATCCTGCCTTCCGGTATGAACATCCGTGTAAACGAAAAATATGAACTCTGTGAAGGAGCTGTACTGAGTTCCCTTTCGGGAGAAGAGCTTAACCTTGTGTGCTTTCTGAAAAACGCATCTTCAAAAAGAGAGTTTGATGAACTCCTTGACAGCTCATCAAATCCTGAAAAGGCTCCTGTGATAGAATCCCTGATTGAAAAGGGTGTAATCCGCAGAGTCAGTGAGGCCAGTCAGAAGGTAAATGACAAGTTTATACGCATGATAAAACTTACTGACAGATATATCAGCGATCCTCTGATGTTCAGACTTACACCAAAGCAGCAGCAGGCAGTTAAACTTCTTGAGGAGAATGGTTCTGCTTCGGTAAAGGAAGTCTGTTATATATGCAGTATAACTACAGCAGTTATAAAAAATCTTATCCGGACTGGTGCAGCAGAAGAATACAGCCTTCCGGATTACAGTATGCCCGGAGAAGATGACTTTGAACCTGATGCAGTCGGAAGTATTGTTCTTTCTGAGCCCCAGGATAAAGTTTTCAGAAGGGTTGCTGAAAAAATAGACGAATCCGTTCCGCACTGTTTTCTTCTTCACGGAGTAACCGGAAGCGGAAAAACCTCTGTCTTTGTGAAGTTGATTGAAAAAACACTTGAATCTGGAAAACAGGCCATGCTTTTAATTCCGGAAATAGCTCTGACACCACAGATAGTAAAGAATTTCCGCCGCTGTTTCGGGGCGACAGTCTCTGTAATACACAGTAACCTTTCTCTTTCACAGCGGCTTGAAGAATACCGCAGAATCAGTTCAGGAATGTCCAGGATTGTGATAGGTACAAGAAGTGCGGTTTTTGCACCGCTTGACAATATCGGACTTATTATTATGGACGAAGAGGGAGAGCGGTCATACAAGTCGGACAGTGCGCCAAGATACAGCACTGTTTCAGTTGCAAAGGAGAGATGCAGAACCCATAATTCTGTTTTGCTGCTTGGTTCTGCAACACCGTCTGTGGAAAGTTATTACTATGCACAGAAGGGCATATATGAGCTTCTTGAGCTTACAGAGCGATACAACAAATCCGAACTTCCGCATGTGGAGATAGTGGATATGAATGAAGAGCGCTCCAGGGGAAATATGACAGAGTATTCTGATGTCCTGGTAAATGAAATAAATGCAAATCTCCGGTCCGGAGAGCAGACCATTCTGCTTCTCAACAGGAGAGGATATCATACCTTTATCTCATGTTCAGGATGCAGTACTCCTCTATACTGTGAAAACTGCAGTATTCCGTACACATATCACAAGACAAACAACTCCCTTGTGTGTCACTACTGCGGAAACATAGCTCCTGTTCCGTCTGAGTGCCCCTCATGCGGCAAAACGGTATTTAAACAAACCGGTTTTGGTACGCAGAAGATGGAGGAGCAGCTTTCTGAACTTTTTCCGACTGCGAGAATACTGCGAATGGATGCAGATACAACATTTTCCCGTTATGCATATGAAAAGAATTTTAAGGACTTTGCTGATAAAAAGTACGACATCATGGTCGGTACACAGATGATTGGAAAAGGCCTTGATTTTCCTGATGTAACCCTTGTTGGTATTCTTTCGATTGACAAGTCTCTCTTTTCAGGGGATTTCAGAAGCTATGAAAGAACATTTTCACTGATTACACAGGTAGCAGGAAGAAGCGGAAGAGGCGGAAAGCCGGGGAGAGCGTATCTTCAGACATTTATGCCGGATCATTATGTACTTAATCTTGCTGCTCATCAGAATTATAAGGGGTTCTATGAGGAGGAAATTGCACTTAGAAAAACCCTTATATTCCCTCCGGTATGCGATGTGTGCGTGATAGGAGTTTCATCCGTGTCAGATGCAGCAGCAGCCTCAGCTTCAGCAGTTATATTGAGTATAATAAAAGAAATTGTTGCTTCAGATAAGATTAAATTTCCTCTTCGTGTTCTCGGACCGGCTCAGTCGGGGATAGCACGAATAAACGGAAAGTTCAGATATCGTCTTATTCTGAAGTGTAAAAATAACAGCCAGACGAGAGAATTCATAAGAAAAATTCTGCTGAAAACCGCAGAATACCGTGAATTTTCCAATGTAAATATTTACGCCGATATGAACGGCGAGATAATATAAAGGAGATTAAAAAATGGCATTAAGAAATATAGTCACAAAAGAACAGGATGTACTTTACAAAAAATGCAGAACTGTGGAAAAATTTGACGAGCGTCTCTGGACACTCCTTGACGATATGAAAGAAACTCTTTACAAGGCACAGGGATACGGACTTGCAGCTCCGCAGGTCGGTATTCTCAAGAGAGTTGCGGTTATAGACGTTGGTGAAGGATATATAGAACTTATAAATCCTGAGATACTTGACCCTGAGGGAGAACAGCGTGACGTTGAGGGCTGCCTTTCCTGTCCTGATGTGTGGGGGTATGTAAAGAGACCTTACAGCTGTACACTCAGAGCCCAGGACAGAAACGGGGAATACTACGAAATGAAACTTGAAGGTCTTTTCTGCAGATGTGCCTGCCATGAAACAGACCATCTTGACGGAAAATTATTTGTTGATCTTGTTGATGAGTTTGTAAAACCGGAGGAATAAATATTGAATATAGTTTTTATGGGTACGCCGGACTTTGCAGTTCCGTGTCTTAAGGCACTTGCAGAATCAGGCGAAAAAATAAGTGCAGTTTTTACGCAGCCGGACAAGCCGAAAGGCAGAGGCTACAAGATGATACCTACACCTGTTAAAAGTGCTGCTTTGGAAATGGGCACGGAGGTTTATCAGCCGATTTCACTCAGAAAAGGAGAAGATGCAGAGCATTCCCTTTCAGTGCTTAAGGAAATCAATCCAGATTTGATAGTTGTTGTTGCATACGGACAGATACTTCCTGAAGAGATACTTGATCTTCCTAAGTACGGCTGTATCAATGTCCACGGTTCACTTCTGCCGGAATACAGGGGAGCTGCGCCTATGCAGTGGTGTCTGTTAAACGGTGAAAAGAAGACGGGTGTAACGACAATGATGATGGATAAGGGACTTGACACAGGAGATATGCTTCTTAAGGGAGAAATTGAAATCGGTGAAAACGAGACTCTTGCTGAACTTCACGACAGACTTGCCCGTTGCGGTGCAGAGGTTCTCATAAAAACAATTGAAGCATTAAGAAAGGGAACGCTTGTGCGTACTCCGCAGGATGATGAAAAATCAACATATTCACCTATGATTACAAAGAACATGTCACTTATTGATTTTTCAGACACCGCACAGAATATACACAACAGGATAAGAGCCATAACAGGTTTTGCCTTTATAAATGAAAAAAGACTTAAGATTTTCCGTTCTGAACTTACAGGAAAAAAATCAAATGAAAATCCGGGTACGGTTATCGAAGTTTCTTCAGACTTTCTTGTTGTCTGCGGTGACGGGGAAATAATAAGGTTTACAGAGGTTCAGCCGGAAGGGAGCAGGAGAATGAAGGCCTCTGATTATCTCAGGGGAAGCAAGCTTCAGCCCGGTTCAGTATTTACCCGTGGTGAAGAGACATGATAAACTGCAGAAAGGAAACTGTAAAGCTTCTCTGTAAAACATTCAGTGAGGAAAGTTACTCGAATATTCTTCTTGACAGTGTACTTTCATCTGCGGAAATGACTTTACAGGACAGGAAGTTTATGACAACTCTTTACTACGGTGTTCTTGAAAAGAAAATTACCCTTGATTATATTATTTCACTTTACAGTATACGAAAGCCTTCAAAGCTTGATAAAACCGTACTGAATATTCTGAGAACAGGAATATACCAGATAAAGTACATGGACAGTGTTCCTGACAATGCAGCTGTAAATGAAGCGGTAAAACTTGCACGCGGTTTCAGAGTCTCAAGTGCTTCCGGATTTATAAATGCAGTTTTAAGAAATTTTATAAGGGACGGTTCCGGATACAGGGAACCGTCTGATGAAAAAATGAAACTCTCTGTAAGATATTCGGTTGAACCGGATATAATAAAACTTGTATCTGACGGATACGGCAGAGAATTTGCAGAGGCATTTTTTGAACGTTCACTTGAAAAATCTCCTGTGTATGTCCGTTTTAACAGAAATGCGGCAGATGAAGAAGAATTTTTCAGGGCACTTGGAAAAACTGAGGCAGTCAGACTTGATATACTGCCGGACTGTTACGCTCTTTCTTCAGGGAATCTTACCGGAACCGAGGCTTTCAGAAAAGGGTATTTTCATGTTCAGGATATATCGTCACAGTTTGCCTGTGCAGCACTTAACCCAAAGGAAAATGATACAGTTCTTGACCTGTGTTCCGCTCCCGGCGGCAAGACATTTACTATGGCCCAGATGATGAAGGGAACGGGCAGGGTTATTGCGTTTGACCTTCATGCTCACAGGGCTGAACTTATAAGAGAAGGAGCGGAGAGACTGGGACTGAAAAATGTTACAGCACTTCAGGGCGATGCACTTGTTCATAATCCCGGACTTGAGGGAGCGGACAAAATTTTATGCGATGTTCCGTGCTCCGGACTTGGTGTTATCAGGAAGAAACCTGAGATACGCTATAAAAAAACAGATAACTTCGGTGAACTTTACGATATTCAGTTCCGTATACTTCAGAATGCAGCTTCATATCTGAAAAAAGGCGGCGAGCTTGTGTATTCAACATGTACACTGAACCGCAGGGAAAATGATGACATAATAGATCGTTTTCTTGCGGAAAACAGCGAATTTGAAGGTGTGAATTTTCTGGAAGAAACAGGTGAACCTTTCGGCAGCTATAAGGCTGTGCTGGGGGCTTCAGGACCTGACTGTGACGGATTCTTTATTTCAAAAATAAGAAGGAAATGATCATATGACTGAAAAAACTGATATTCTTTCTCTTTCATATGCAGAACTTGTACAGGCTGTTGAGCAGGCCGGAGAGAAAAAATTCCGTGCCGGACAGATTTACAGCTGGCTTCACGTTAAAAAAGTCAGCAGTTTTGATGAAATGACTAACTTATCAGCCAGTTTAAGACTAAAACTTAATGATAGTTTTTATATAAAACGCCTAAATATCGTCCGAAAGCTTGAATCTACCATTGATAATACTGTAAAATATCTTTATGGACTTGAAGATGGCAATATTGTAGAGTCCGTGGTAATGGAATACAGCTTCGGTTTATCCATATGTGTATCAACTCAGATTGGCTGTAAGATGGGATGTGATTTCTGTGCATCGACCATCGCGGGTTTTGTAAGAAATCTTACCGCATCTGAAATACTTCTTCAGAAGTATGAGGCTGAGAGGGATCTTGGAAAGAAGATTTCGAGAGTTGTGCTTATGGGAATAGGCGAACCGCTTGACAACTATGACAATGTACTCAGGTTCATAAGGCTTGTTACCGCTCCTGAGGGTGACGGAATAAGCCAGAGACACATTACTCTGTCAACCTGCGGTATAGTACCGAAGATATATGAACTTGCGGATGAGAATCTTTCAGTTAACCTCGCTGTTTCGCTTCACAGTTCATCAGATGAAGCCCGGAGCAGAATTATGCCTGTTAATAAAAAATATAAACTTGAAACGCTCATGAAGGCGTGCAGGGATTATACCGGAAAGACAGGACGCAGAATAACATTCGAATATGCAGTCATAGAAAATGTTAATTCATCCCGTGAGGATGCAGTTCGTCTTGCAGGACTTATGAAGGGCATGATAAGCCATATTAATCTTATCGGGGTTAATAATGTAAAGGAAAGAGACTATTATTCATCAGCAGGACATGTTGAAAAATTCAAAAATGAGCTCCTCAGGCTCGGAATAAATTCAACTGTTCGCAGAAAACTCGGTGCTGATATTGATGCAGCATGCGGACAGCTCAGAAGAGAATTTGAAAGTTCAAGAGGTGATATGGTTGAAAATAGCAAGTGAATCTGATATCGGTTTATGCAGATCTGAAAATCAGGATATGGCAGTATGTGAGATACTCGATGATTCTGCATTTGTAGTAGTCTGTGACGGTATGGGCGGAGAAAATTCAGGTAAAGACGCAAGTTCAATTGCTGCCGAAGTAGTAAAGAATAAGTTTCTTGCCGGATTTGACCGGTCGTTTGCTTCGAAGAGTATTAAGAATCTGCTTGTTTCTGCGGTATCTGTTGCAAATTCAGTGGTTTTTAACACGTCAAATGCTGAACCGGAGAAGTCAGGAATGGGTTCTACCTGTGTTGCAGCATATATAGATGCAGATTCAGATACAGCGTATATTGTGAATGTCGGAGACAGCAGGGCATATCTGTGCCGCAGGGATTCAATAGAACAGATTACAAAAGATCATTCTTATGTTCAGCTTCTCGTTGAACAGGGACAGATAACTGAGGAAGAACTTGCAGATCACCCGAGAAAAAACATGCTTATCAGAGCGGTTGGCGTGGAAAAGGATATTGAAGTTGACTTCTTTGAAATAAAACTTGATGGTTCAAGACTGCTTCTGTGTACAGATGGTCTTCATGGCTGCTGCAGTGATGATGAGATTCTTGCTGCAGCTAATGATTCTGAAATTGAAGAGGCTGCCAGAAAACTTGTGGATATGGCTCTTGAAAAGGGTGGCCCTGACAATATTACTCTTGCAGTAGTTGAAAACAGCTGATACGGATTTGGGGTTTAAGCCAGTCCTAAAAGAGTTTTAAAACATAAATCAGGAGTGTTTCACATATGGACAAATACACAGGCAAGAGGCTTGACGGACGTTTTGAGATTATCAGACTCATAGGCAGCGGCGGAATGGCTGATGTTTATAAGGCAAATGATCTTCTTGAAAACAAAATTGTTGCTGTCAAGATTCTGAAAAAAGAATATTCTGAAAATGAGGAATTTCTGAGGCGCTTCAGAAATGAATCGAGAGCAATTGCGGTTCTCTCGCATCCTAATATAGTAAAGATAATAGATGTGGGTTTTACCAACAAAGTTCAGTATATCGCTATGGAATATATTGACGGGATAACACTTAAGTCATATATGGAACTTGAAAAAGTTATGGACTGGCAGACTGCATCATATTTTATGCTTCAGATCCTCAGAGGACTTGGTCATGCCCATGAAAAAGGGATAGTGCATCAGGATGTTAAACCGCAGAATATTATGCTGCTTGAAGACGGCAGGATAAAAGTCATGGACTTTGGGATTGCAAAGTTTGCAAGAGATGAAGGATTTGCCACTTCAGCCCAGGCTATAGGTTCAGTTCACTACATAAGTCCTGAACAGGTGAGCAGTGACAAAACAGATTCCAAAAGCGATATATATTCAGCAGGTATTCTTTTTTACGAAATGCTTACAGGAGTAAAACCTTTTGACAATGAAAATCCGATAACGGTTGCACTTATGCATATGCAGGCAAAACCAGCAAACCCATGCGATGTAAATCCGGATATACCAAAGGGACTTGAGAAAATTATCCTGAAGGCAATTGAAAAGGATCCGGCGAAACGTTATTCAAATGTTTCACAAATGATTAATGACATAGAAAAATTCAAAGAATGTCCGGATGATTTTCCCGGATATTATGAAGAGGAGAAAGAATACGTTATGGAAAGAGATAATCAGAGCAAAAAAGATCTTAATTCCACAAGGTCGTTCAGAACAGTTGATGCTGACAACAGGATGGATATGAATGATACAGTTATGGAAACCGGGTATGATGACTATGATGATGACAATTATGCTCAGGATAATCAGCTTCCTGCAGTTGAAGAGGAATATATTGAGAAGAGATCAATGTTTGTTCCTATGCTTGCCGGAGTTGTTATAGTTGTGATTATCATAGCAACAATTTTTATATCTGGATTAATGCTTAATTATTTTGGAAATGAATCAGATTACAAGGAGTTCACAGTACAGAACTTTGTAGGTCAGGAATATGACAATGCAAAGAAACTTTTCAGCCAGTATCTTGTTTTTGAAGTTAAGGAGTCGATATATTCTCCTATGGCAGAGAACACAATTCTTGAACAGGATCTTGAACCGGGTGAGGTTGTAAAGCCGGGACACAAGATTTATGTTGTTCTCAGCAAAGGCCCGAGAATGATTGAAGTTCCTCCGCTTGACAACGGATTTACAGAAGCACAGGCAAAGGCTATTCTTGAGGAAAAGAAATTTTCTTCCCAGACCAGGCTTGTATACAGTGACACAGTTCAGGAGGGCTACGTTATCAAAACCGAGCCTGAGGCCAATACAGAATGCAAGGAAGGAACCACGGTTCTCCTGTTTATAAGCCGCGGAAAGATGACTACTCAGGTAAGACTTCCTGATGTAAACGGAAAGAAAGAAGACGAGGCGAGAAAGACACTTGAAGACCTTGATCTTGTAGTTGAAACACAGCAGAGAAATTCACAGATGCCTGAAGGTACGATTGTGGGAATGAGTCTTACGGCAAATACACCTATTCAGACAGGTACCAAGGTAACAATATATGTTAGTACAGGACTTCCTCCAACGCTTACGCACGAGATAACAATTCCGTTTCCGGATGATGCAAACGGTGTATTTGCATTTAAGATTTATGTTGACGGTACACTTAACAGTGAAGCAAGAGATGTTGATTCAAAGTACACAAGAAGTAAAAACCTTTCAATAAGCGCATCAGGCGGCGAGAAAGAAATTACAATATATCTTGTAAATCAGGGAAATGGTAAGGAAGCTGAGCTCGGACGTTATTCATATTCATTTGATGATTCGAAGACAAAGAAGCAGCTTTCAGAAGATATTACTGGAGCATTCAGGGAGGTTGACGGATTGAAAGCCGCACAGCAGCCGGTAACACAGGCTCCGCCTCCGGTAACTCAGGCACCTCCTCCGGAGACACAGGCACCGGAAACAGACCCGCCTGTAGTTGAGGAATCTCAGCCGGAAAATCAGGAACAGCAGAACAACGGAGAATAAATATGCCGGAATCAGAAGTTAGAACTGGACTTATCGTTAAGTCCATCGGGGGACTCTATACAGTGGAGTCTCCTGATGGTATTTATGAGTGTGTTCCCCGGGGTATATTCAGAAAGGAAGGAAAGTCGCCCTGTGTAGGTGACAGGGTGAATTTTCAGGATGACAGGGTTATTACAGAAATACTTCCCCGTAAAAACCATCTGATAAGACCGCCGCTGGCAAATATGGATCAGCTTATATTTGTTGTATCCGTATGTGAGCCTTCTCCGAATCTACTGTTGCTTGACAAATTCATTGCAATAGCTGAATACAAAAATATTAAACCGATTGTGGTTCTTACCAAAGTTGATCTTGATAAGCATGAAGATATTTTCTCTGTCTATAAAAATGCCGGTATTGATGTTGTTGTAATAGATTACCGTAACGGCGAAGGCATTGAAACGCTTAAGGAAATACTTGGCGGAAAGATAAGTGCTTTTACAGGAAACAGTGGCGCTGGAAAATCGACCCTGCTCAATGCTATTGACAGCAGATTTGACATCAGGACAGGTGAGATAAGTAAAAAACTCGGACGCGGCAGACACACAACCAGACATGCACAGCTGTACAGGCTTGATAACGGAGGATATATCGCTGATACGCCCGGTTTTTCTACTTTTGAAACAAACAAATATGATATAATAAAAAAAGAAGAGCTGTGTTCCTGTTTTACAGAATTTTCAGAATTTTCAGATAACTGCAGGTTTAAGGATTGTTCCCATACGAAAGAAAAAGACTGTGCTGTTATAAAAGCAGTAAGCGACGGACTTATATCCGAAAGCAGGCACAGTAGTTACTGCCAGATGTATGAAGAAGCTAAGTCCATAAAAGAATGGGAAATTTAGCACCCATACACTCATAAAAGAAGGAGAATAATTGCTATATGGATAAGAATATCGGGGTTATGCTTGATGGCAGATATGAGATAAAAAAACGTATCGGCGTCGGCGGAATGGCTGATGTTTACAGAGCCTACGACCGGTCAGAAGGCAGAGATGTCGCTGTAAAGATTCTTAAAAACGAATATACAAAAAACGATGAGTTCCTCCAGCGTTTCAAGAATGAGTCCAAGGCAGTTTCCATGCTTTCTCATCCGAATATAGTTAAGGTACTCGATGTAGGATATAATGAAGAGATGAGATTCATTGTTATGGAATACATCGACGGTATAACACTTAAGGATTATATTGAAACCAAAGGACGTCTGGACTGGAGTGAAACTTCACATCTTGTGATTCAGCTT
>SAMEA3663038__coassemble_282_pt1 | contig 17984 bp, 18 predicted proteins | sample SAMEA3663038__metabat2_low_PE_024 | metagenome-assembled genome bin SAMEA3663038 (sample SAMEA3663038) | pig gut metagenome | biome: pig gut; feature: pig-associated habitat; material: faeces | place: France | collected 2012
ATCAAAGCTTGGCGGCAGACAGGGTGAACTGATTCTTGGTATAAGAGGAGAAGATATTAAGCTTGATCCGCAGACTATTGACCTCTGTAAAAACAGTAAGATTTCTGCTGTAGTTGACAGCGTTGAAGTTATGGGAAATGAAAATAATCTATATTTCAGTTTCGGCGGCAATGCATCAGTAGCAAGAGTATCAAAGAATGAGATAAGAAAAACGGGTGACACAATAGAATTTGTATTTGTTCCGTCAAGGATTCATTTCTTTGATAAGCAGACTGAAAAAAGTCTTTTTTAGCAGGAGGATATTATGCAGAAAATTCATTTTAAAGCACCTGGCTGCTGGATAAACGACCCTAACGGTTTTATATGGTATAAAGGAGAGTACCATCTGTTTTATCAGTGCTTTCCGTATTCTGCACAGTGGGGCAGAATGCACTGGGGACATGCTGTAAGCAGAGACCTTGTTCACTGGGAGGAAAAAGGTATTGCACTTTTTCCGTCAAAAACTGATGACAGGAGCGGATGCTTTTCAGGAAGCGCTGTTGAGTATGATAACAAGATGTATATATTCTACACGGGAGTTAATTATACTGAAGAAAATCCTGAAAATATAAACACCTGTCTTAACGATAACTTTATATCGGCTCAGCTTATGATAACTTCTGAAGACGGAATGAAGTTCGATAATATTTCGGACAAGAAAACCGTTATTCCGCCTATAGAAGACAAAAACACAGGGGATAAAACCCATACCCGCGATCCGAAAGTATGGCGCGGAAAAAATGCCTGGTATATGGTTCTGGGAAGTACAGACAATAAAAATGGCAGACTTCTTTTTTACAGAAGTGAAGACCTGTGCAGCTGGGAGTATGTAAGCTTCACTGAAAAAGATAATTTCGGATGGATGTGGGAGTGCCCGGATTATTTTGAGGCTGACGGAACCGGAATAACAGTATTTTCACCAATGGGATTTACTGATGACGGAAAAGAATATGATTCCAATGCAGTCTGTGTGTTTTCATCATTTGATGAAGAAAAGGGAGAAATGAAACTTTATGACACATATCAGTATCTTGATCTGGGACTTGACCTTTATGCACCTCAGAGTACAACGGATAAAGACGGTAATCGTGTCATAATTGCGTGGGCGAGAATGCCTGAATCCGTTAAAAGTGAAAACGGTGAATGGTGCGGACTTATGAGTATTCCGCGAATTGCTGAAGTAAAGAACGGACACATATATTTCAGACCGCATACAAATATAAAAAATGCATTTACAAAGAAAATATCTTCACCTGAAAAATCAGGTTATATGCTTAAAACCGTCCTTGAAAACGGTGAAAGTATAAATATAGGAGGATATCTTATAAAGCGTGACAATGATAAAATAATAACTGACCGGTCGGCTGTGTTTAATGTAAAGGGAAATTACAGACTTACAGCAGAAACTCCTGTTATCAATGACGGATATGATCTGGAAATATATGTTGATGAGAATATAATTGAAGTATTTATAAATAATGGTGAGTATGTTATAAGTAATGTAGTTTACGGCCTGACTGACAGAATATCAGGTAAAGCTTATGATTTGTACGCAGCAGAATGAGGTGAAATTCTATGAAAAAATATGATGTTGCAGCACTTGGCGAACTGCTTGTGGATTTTACGGAAAACGGAACAAGTCCTCAGGGAAATCCTCTGTTTGAAGCAAATCCGGGAGGAGCTCCGTGCAATGTACTTGCAATGCTTTCGAAACTTGGAAAGAAAACAGCTTTTATCGGCAAAGTCGGAGAAGACATGTTTGGCAGACAGCTTACAGAAGCTGTGAAAAGTGCCGGAATATGCACAGAGGGACTTGTTTCGGATAAGACTGTTCCTACTACTCTTGCATTTGTTCATACATTTGAAGATGGTGAAAGAGAATTCAGCTTTATACGAAATCCGGGTGCGGATATGATGCTTAAAAAAGATGAGGTAAATACCGAAATAATTAAGGATTCGAAGATATTTCATTTCGGAACTCTTTCCTCAACCCATAAGGGTGTGCGTGAAGCAACAAGATTTGCCGTTGATACAGCAATTGAAAGCGGTGCACTGATTTCATTTGACCCTAACCTTCGTGAACCGTTATGGGAGAATCTCGATGATGCAAAGGCTGAAATGGAATACGGACTGTCAAAATGCAATATTCTTAAGATATCAGACAATGAAATTGAATTTCTTCTCGGACATACTGATTATGACAAAGCTGCCATGCAGCTTATGGAAAAATATAAAAAACTGAAACTTGTCTTTATAACTCTCGGCGGTGACGGAAGCTGTGCGTACACAGAAAATGCATGTGCAAAAGTACCTGTTTATAACGTTGAAACCATCGAAAAAACAGGTGCGGGAGATACATTTTTTGGCTGTGCCCTGAATTATATTCTTGAACATAAAAGCATTGATAACCTTGGCGAAAAAGAACTGTCAGAGCTTCTTCATTTTGCAAATGCCGGTGCGGCACTCATCACTACAAGAAAGGGTGCACTGAAGGTAATGCCTGAGCTGAGTGAGATACAGAATATGACAGAAGACTCACAGAATATACAGCTATAATCCGGCTGCCGGATAAATCAGAGGTAGTATATTATAGTGAACGAAAAAAATATTTTTTCGTTCACTATAAATCAAACGAGCAGTTAAGCATATTGTTATTGCTTAACTGCTCGTTTTATGTTATACTGAGTTGGAAGTCACTGTGCTTACAGGTGCTGAAGTCTGTCTCCGGAAACAGAATCCATAATGAAAGAGTGTGAATCCCATGAAAATTATAAACGTAGGCTACAATCACTGCCATGACAGTGATTTTTACATAGACCGCCCTGAAGGCAGCGGGGACAATCTTCTGATTCTGCTGAAAACAGATGCGGTTTTTAATATAGACGGAAAGGATATAAAGATTCCTGAGAATTCTTTTTTTATGTATAAAAAAGGGAGACCGCAGCGGTACAGATGTGTATATCAGAGCGTTTTTGCAAATGACTGGGTTCATTTTGAATTTGAGGGAGATGAGGAAAAGGAGTTTTTCAATCTTGGTCTGGATTATGAAACTCCTGTTTTAGTGGAAGATATGAATTTTCTCAGCTTCTGCATAAAAATGATGGCTTCGGAGAATTATTCAGACAACATGAACCGTCATCAGAGTATCTGTCATTATATGTTTCTGATTTTCTGCAAGGTCGGGGAATATGCTGTAAAAAAACCGGAAAGCAGAAATGACAGCTACTATGAAATGATTTCCACAGTCAGAAATAAAATCTACAGTCGTCCCTATGAACACAGAACAGCAGAATCAAGTGCCCATGAGGTCAGGATGAGCGTATCGAATTTTCAGCACCTCTATAAAAAATATTTCGGAGTTACACTTTTTCAGGACATTATACGAAGCCGGACGGAATATGCATGCATGCTGCTTAAGTCCACAAATCTTTCTGCTGTTGAAGTGGCACAGAAGAGCGGATATAACCATTATGCTCATTTTGTAAGACAGTTTAAACAAACAATGGGAATAAGTCCGAGCGAATTCAGAAAAAAGTGAAATTTTCTTTTAAAACACTTGAATTAATTTTCAGAATATGTTATGATTATAAAGCATTTAAAGTCCGTCAGTAAAATGACGAGAGTTAATGCCATTTAATGACATTAAAACGAATAGTCCGCTGCGCAGAAGAAATGTCTGCTGCGTAAGAATATTCAGAAATTTTAGGAGGAATTTTTAAAATGAACGCACTCGAATTAATCAGCAAGGACAGTTTAAAGGCAGAAGCACCGGAATTTTCAGTTGGTGATACTGTTAAGGTTCATGTAAGAATTAAAGAAGGCGACAAGTACCGTATCCAGATTTTCGAAGGCACAGTTATTGCCAAGAAGAACGGCGGTATCAGTGAAACATTCACAGTAAGACGTGTAGCACACGGCTGCGGAATCGAAAGAGTATTCCCGCTTCACGCACCTGTTGTTGACAAGGTTGAAGTTGTCAGAAAGGGTAAAGTACGCAGAGCTAAGCTCTACTACCTCCGCAACAGAGTTGGTAAGGCAGCTAAGGTTAAGGAAGCAGTTAGATAATTCTAAAGGCTCCGTTTATCTGTTGATAGTTAAAAGGGACGCTTCAGTCCCTTTTTTGCTATTAATATTCCGGGTAGATATACTCATTCATGGAGACAGCAATTATGAAAGAAGAGAAAACATCAGCATCATCACTGCTTGATGATGTAACCGATATAATAGAATCAGTTATTTTTTCAGTATTTATAGTTCTTCTGATATTCACATATCTGTTCAGACTGTCAGATGTATCAGGTCCTTCCATGGAACCGACGCTTAAGGAAGATGACAGAGTGGTTATTTCACCGCTTTTCTATACACCGGAGCAGGATGATATAATCATCGTTGACAGCAGCAAACTCGACAAGCTGATAGTAAAGAGAGTTGTTGCCCTTGAAGGACAGTCTGTAAATATTGATTTTGAGGAAGGTATAGTTTACGTTGACGGGAATCCGCTCGACGAGCAGCTTTATGTACCGAATGAGGACGGAAGCGAACCTGAACTCAGCGCCGGCCATTTTGTAAATACCCTTACAACAGCGGATATGGGCGCTTTTGATTCCTATCCTGTAACTGTTCCTGAAGGTCACGTATTTGTGCTCGGCGATAACAGAAACCGTTCCAAGGACAGTAAGCATGCGGAACTTGGATTTGTTCCTGAAAAGGAAATAGTCGGCAAGGTGATTTTCAGAATATCACCTTTTTCAAGGTTTGGTACAGTAAAATAAAAACAGAAAAAAGCAGGTGAAGTTATGAGTAACGAAACAGAGAAAACTGAAATTGCTGAAGAAGTGGCAGAAACTTCTGAAGATACAGCAGAAAAAGAAATAACAGATACTTCTGAAGGTACAGAACCGGCTGATGAAGAAGAGAAGAAAGAAAAATACACAGTAAAGAATTTTTTCAATGACGTTTTCGATATCGGAGAAACTCTTTGTATCTTTATGCTTATTTTTTATCTTCTGAAAGCATTTGTATTTGAGCAGGCAATAGTTGACGGTGATTCAATGGTGCCTACTCTTCATGATAAAGAGAAGCTTCTGTACAGCAGGATGTACACACCTGACAATGACGATATAGTTATAGCAGACAATGACAGACTCGGACTTATTGTAAAGAGAATTGTTGCAGTAGGCGGTCAGGTCGTGGATATCAGAGACGGAAAGGTTTATGTTGACGGACAGCAGCTCGATGAACAGGTTTATTCAGAGGGTGAGGTTCTTACAGCGAGCCACTTCGTAAATTCTGTTACTGAACCGAGGCTTTACAATACAGAACTTCAGTATCCGTGTACAGTACCGGAGGGAAAGGTATTTCTGATGGGGGATAACCGCGGAATTTCTGAAGACAGCCGCGGAGTTATTGTTGGATTCGTAGATGAAGAAGACATACTTGGCAAGGTGTTTTTACGTTATTCTCCGTTTAAGGATTTTAAAGTCTTTTTCTAATTAAAAATATAAATTTTCAGAGACAGGAAGTAAAAATATGGCTGAAACTGAAATAAAGTCAATTCAGTGGTTTCCGGGACATATGGCAAAAACAAGAAGAAGTATAAAGGAAAATCTTTCGCTTGTTGATGCTGTAGTGGAAATTATAGATGCCCGTATACCACTAAGCAGTCAGAATCCCGAGATGGGAAGAATGACTGCCGGAAAGCCGAGACTGCTTGTTCTGAACAAGCGTGATATGGCTGACAACAATATAACGGACAGATGGATATCATACTTCAGAAAAAAAGGAATAGCGGCAGTTTCAATGGACTGCAAATCCGGAAAAGGTCTGAAGGCATTCACATCTGCTCTTGAAAATCAGGTTCTGAAAGATCTTATTGAGACAAGAAAAGCAAAGGGAATGGTCGGTGCGCCCTTAAGAGTAATGGTAGTAGGTATCCCTAACGTTGGCAAGTCTTCATTTATCAACCGTATGTCCGGAAGTAAAAAGGCGAAGGTTGAAGACCGTCCAGGCGTTACGAGAACCAAACAGTGGGTAAAACTCGGGGACAGGATAGAGATGCTTGACATGCCGGGAGTGCTCTGGCCGAAGTTTGATGACCAGCTTGTTGCAAGAAAACTTGCATTTACAGGTGCTATAAGGGATGATATACTTGATATTGAAACCCTTGCTATGCTTCTTCTTGAATATCTTGCGGAAAACTATCCGGCATGTCTGAAGGAACGCTACAAGATGGATTCCGAAGGTCTTGACGGGAAAGAACTTCTTGAACTTCTCGGAAGGAAGAGAGGCATGCTTATCTCCGGCGGTGAGGTTAATACCGAGAGAGCGGCTATTATGCTCCTTGACGAATTCCGTGCCGGGAAGACAGGCTGCATATCTCTTGAAAAACCGGAGGAATAATATGGCGGAGAAAAAAGATTTATCTGCTCTTTACGAATTTGATGAAGCTGTGGGAAATGAATTTCCCGGAGGTTTAATCTGCGGAACTGATGAAGCAGGAAGAGGGCCGCTTGCAGGTGATGTTTTTGCTGCAGCAGTGATTCTGAAAAAAGGTGCTGTAATAGACGGACTTAATGACAGTAAAAAACTTACAGAAAAAAAGCGTGACCTGCTTTTTGATGAGATAAAGGAAAAATCAGAAGCGTGGTGTATAGCCACTGCCAGTGTTGATGAGATTGAAAAAATCAACATACTTAATGCAGCCATGCTGGCGATGAAGAGAGCCGTTGAAGGACTGGGAGTGAAACCGTCACTTGTCATGGCAGACGGAAACAAGTGTCCTGACATAGAAGACACTGAAGTACGTTCTGTTGTAAAGGGTGATGCTCTTTCAGCCAGCATAGCAGCAGCCTCAGTTCTTGCCAAGGTCGCAAGAGACAGATATATGGCAGAGATGGCTGAAAAGTATCCGGGATATGCTTTTGAGAAACATAAGGGATACGGTACAAAACTTCATTATCAGATGATAGACGAACACGGTCCTTCTGAAATACACAGAATGAGTTTTCTTAAAAAATACTATGACAAAAAGAGATCTGGGTAACAGGGGAGAAGATGCTGTTTGCAGATATGTTGAAAAACACGGCTACAGCATAGTAACAAGAAATTTCAGCTGTCCTAAGGGAGAGATTGATATAATCGCTGAAAACAGTGATACGATAGCATTTATCGAGGTAAAATCACGGAAGGAAGACTGTCTTGTATCCGGGATAGATGCAGTTGATTATACCAAGAAAAGAAGGATAATCAAAACAGCCGCCTGGTTCAGCTACAAAAACCCCCTTGAAAAGCAGCCGAGGTTCGATGTGGCGGAGGTTATTCTGAAAGACGATATTCCGTCAGCTATACGGTACTACTGCGGTGCCTTTGACATGACTGACTGCGGTATCATGCTTTCATTCAAATAATACGGTGATTTTTATTACTGCAGAGTAAAAATCACGCTAATAATATCTGCGGAGAAACGGAGCGTATTTATGTTTTATAAAAGTACAAGAAACAGTAATTTAAAGGTTGACAGTGCTCAGGCAATTTCACAGGGAATTTCTGAAGACGGCGGTCTTTTTGTTCCGGAGTCCATTCCTTCACTGACACTCGATGAGGTAAAGCATATTTCCGGACTCAGCTATTCAGAAAGAGCAGCTTATATTTTCAGAAAGTTCCTCACTGATTTTACTGATGCTGAAATCCGTTATTGTACTGATAATGCATATAACACTAAGAATTTTGAAACAGAAAACATTGCTGAGATAGCTCATCTTTTTGACGGCACATACATGCTCGAACTCTGGCATGGCCCTACATGTGCATTTAAGGATATGGCACTCCAGATTCTTCCGTATTTCCTTACTACTTCAGCAAAGAAACTCAAAATAGACAAAAAAATAGTAATACTTGTTGCTACTTCAGGCGACACAGGCAAGGCTGCTCTTGAAGGCTTTAAGGATGTTGAAGGCACACAGATTATGGTTTTCTACCCTGAAAACGGTGTAAGTTCAATGCAGAAGCGTCAGATGACAACACAGGAAGGTTCAAACGTAGGCGTTTGTGCAATCAAGGGTAACTTTGATGACTGTCAGAGCGGTGTCAAGAAGATTTTTACAGATGATGAAGTAAAGAAGGCTCTTGAAGAAAACAAGCTTATGTTCTCAAGTGCAAACTCAATCAACTGGGGTCGTCTGGTTCCTCAGGTGGTTTACTACATTTCTGCGTATGCATCGCTTGCTGCAGACGGTGAGATTGAACCTGGAGATAAGCTTAACGTGGTTGTTCCGACAGGTAACTTCGGAAATATACTTGCTGCATATTATGCAAAGAAGATGGGTCTCCCTCTCGGAAAACTTATCTGTGCTTCAAATATAAACAATGTTCTTACAGACTTCATAAACACAGGTGTTTATGACAGAAACAGAAAGTTCTACGCTACATGTTCACCTTCAATGGATATCCTCATTTCAAGTAACCTTGAAAGACTTCTCTACATGCTCAGCGGAGAAAATGATGCTCAGATCAGGGAATGGTTCACAGCCCTTTCAGAAGAAGGCAGATATGAAGTAACAGATGATATCAAGGCAAAGCTTTCAGAAGAATTCTATGCCGGATTCTGTGACGACAGTGAAACAAAGGCTACTATCAAAAATATTTATGACAAGTATTCATATGTATGTGATACTCATACAGCAGTTGCCGTAAAGGTTTATGAAGATTACCGCAGGGCTACCGGAGATACTGCAAGAACAATCATTGCATCAACTGCAAGCCCGTACAAGTTCAGCTCAAGTGTTCTTGAAGCAATCAGCCCTGATTTCAGCTCCGATGATGAGTATGCACTTGTTGACAGAATTGCAGAACTTTCAGATATTGCTGTTCCTGAATCACTGGCTGACCTTAAGAACAAGCCGGTAAGATTCACCGGTTCAATCGACAAGGAAGAGATGTCTGATTTTGTAATGAAGTCACTTAATATAAAGTAAATTATAACGGAGAAAAATCTAAGTGGCACTTTTTGCAATCGGAGACCTTCACCTGTCTTTCGGAGACCAGTTTAAGCCTATGGATATTTTCAGCGGCTGGGAAGGTTATACTGAAAAACTTGAAGCAAACTGGAAAAATACCATTAGCGATGAAGATACTGTTGTCCTTGCAGGTGATACTTCCTGGGCTATGAAACTTCAGAATGCTTACAGGGATTTTGAGTTTGTGGACGGTCTTCCAGGCAGGAAGATAATTCTCAAGGGAAATCACGATTACTGGTGGTCTACCATGGCCAAAATGGAACGTTACCTTAAGGAGAATAATTTCAGTACAATAGATATTCTGTTCAACAACTGTTACAGATACGACAGCTACGGAATATGCGGAACGCGGGGCTGGGTCAGTACAGGAGAGGATACTGAAGATGAGAGGGTTATGTTCCGTGAAGTTCAGCGCCTTGAAGTGTCGATAAAGGACGCAGTTTCAAAAGGACTTGAACCAATTGTGTTCATGCACTATCCACCGGTATACGGCTCGTTCTGCAACTATGATATACTCGATGTTCTGTACAGATACAGTATAAAAAAATGCTATTACGGTCATATACACGGCTACAGTCAGAAAAATGCAGTAACAGGTCTGCATGACGGCATAGAATATACGATGATTTCTGGTGATTATCTCAAATTTATGCCGCTTAAAATTATGTGACTTTGTTAAAAACGTAGAACAATTCTACGGAATATAGCAATAATATTTTTAATATGATATAATAGAAACGATGTTGTTTAATAATAAATGGAGGACGTTAAAAATGAGTTTAAAATCATCAGCAAATGTGTCAGTTAATACACATGAATTAATACTTGAAATAAGCGCAGAAGACTTTAACAAGGCAGTTTTAAATGCCTATAAAAAAGAAAAGAACCAGATTCAGATCAAGGGATTCAGAAAAGGCAAGGCTCCTATGTCTGTAATCGAAAAGTTCTACGGTGAAGAAGTGTTCTTCGACACAGCAATTAATGATCTTCTCCCGAATGAGATTACAGCTGCTATTGAAGAAACAAAGCTCGAACTCGTTGACAGACCACAGGTTGAGGTTGTTTCAGCTTCAAAGGCTGAAGGTGCTGTTCTCAAGGCAGTATGCACAACCAAGCCTGAAGTAAATGTTCCTGAATACAAGGGACTCAAGGCTCCTAAGGTAATTGATGCTGTAACAGATGAAGTTATTAACGAGCAGATTGAAGCAGCAAGAAAGAGACAGGCAAGAATCATTACTGTTGAAGACAGAGCAGCTCAGCTTGAAGATGAAGTAACAATTGACTTCGAAGGATTCAAGGACGGTGTTGCTTTTGACGGTGGCAAGGGTGAAAACTATCCTCTTACACTTGGCAGCGGTCAGTTTATCCCTGGATTTGAAGATCAGATTGTTGGTCACAAGACAGGCGAAGACTTTGAGATTGAAGTAACATTCCCTGAAGATTACCAGATGGAAGACCTTGCTGGTCAGAAGACAACTTTTAAAGTCAGCCTTAAGGAAATCAAGACTCAGGAACTTCCTGAATTTGATGATGAATTCGTAAAGGATATCTCAGAATTTGAAACGGTTGATGAATACAAGGAATCAGTAAAGAAGAACCTTGAAGAAGGTGCTGAAAAGAGAGCAGAAGCACAGTTTGAAAACTATCTTTTCGAAACAATCATCAACAGCCTTGAAGGAGAGATTCCTGCCTGCATGTATGAACAGAGAATCGACAGAGATGTAGCTGAGTTCGAATCACGTCTTGCACAGAACCAGATGTCACTTGATCTCTACTTCCAGTACACAGGAATGGATCTTGAGGAACTCAGAGATTCCTACAGAGACAGAGCTGTTAATGAAGTTAAGTTAAGACTTGCTCTTGAAAGCATAGTAGCTAAGGAAAATATCACAGTAGAAGATTCAGAAGTTGAAGAAGGTCTTGCAAAGATTGCTGAAAACAACAACGTAAGCATTGAAGTTGTTAAGAGAGTATTCAGCGAAGATGACTACAGAATGGATCTTCAGGTTACAAAGGCTGTTGATATGATTAAGGAAAATGCAGTTGTAGATAACTCACTTGCTGAAAAGAAAGAAGAAACTGCTGAATAATCTGAAAAAAATAATATAACCTGTACATACTCCTGTTGCTGTCGCATTGTCAGCGGCAGGAGAATGTTGCATATTGAGAAGATATATTTTCTCATGGATTATTATTCATTGCAAAATGAAAGGAAGATGGAATTATGAGTTTTGTACCTTATGTTGTTGAACAGACAAGCCGCGGAGAGCGCTCATACGATATTTTTTCGAGACTTCTCAATGATCGTATCATCATGCTTTCCGAGGAAGTGAATGACACTACAGCAAGCCTTGTTGTTGCTCAGCTTCTTTATCTTGAGAGTCAGGATCCGGAAAAGGATATCAATCTCTATATAAACAGCCCGGGTGGATCTGTAACAGCCGGAATGGCAATAGTTGACACAATGAACTATATCAAGTGCGATGTATCAACAATCTGTATCGGTATGGCCGCATCAATGGGTGCGTTTATTCTTTCATGCGGACAGAAGGGCAAGAGATATGCCCTCCCTAACAGCGAAGTAATGATTCATCAGCCACTTGGTGGTATCGGAGGACATACTCAGGCAACAGATATGAAGATTCACACAGACAGAATTCTCAAGATGAAAGATAAGCTTAACAGAATGCTTGCTGAAAATACAGGTAAGCCTCTTGAGACAATTCAGAATGATACGGAACGTGATAACTTTATGTCAGCTGAAGAAGCTCGTGAATATGGTCTTATTGATAAGGTAGTTGAAAAGAGATAAGGTTGGTGAAATATGGACAACGGATTCAAAACCTGTAATTTCTGCGGAAAAGGCGAGAATCGTGTGCAGAGCATGTTCTCATCGGGTGATACCAATATCTGCGATGAATGCGTAATGTACTGTTACAGCATTATAGCCGGTCCTGCTGAAAAGGAAAAAGAAAAGCCAAAGACAAAAACAGCTAAAAAGAACTCTGATTTCTCAATAAAGCTGAAGAAACCGGTTGAAATAAAAAAAGTACTTGACCAGTATGTAATTGGTCAGGATTCTGCGAAAATTGCTCTTTCTGTTTCTGTTTATAACCATTATAAGCGTCTTATGAGCAATGATGCAGGAGATGATGTTGAGATTCAGAAGAGTAATGTACTTCTTCTTGGACCTACAGGTGTGGGAAAAACTCTTCTTGCACAGACTCTTGCAAGAACTCTTGATGTTCCGTTTGCGATAGCTGACGCAACTACTATTACTGAAGCCGGATATGTCGGAGATGATGTTGAAAATGTTCTTCTGCGTCTTATTCAGGCAGCAAACTTTGATATAAAGGCTGCGGAACGCGGAATAATCTATATTGACGAGATAGACAAGATTGCAAGAAAGTCTGAAAATACTTCTATTACAAGAGATGTAAGCGGAGAGGGTGTTCAGCAGGCTCTTCTTAAGATTATTGAAGGTACAGTTTCAAATGTACCTCCTCAGGGTGGCAGAAAACACCCTAATCAGGAGTTTATTCATATAGACACCAAAAATATTCTTTTCATCTGTGGCGGTGCATTTGACGGACTGGAACAGGCTATTATAAAGAGAACAAAGCACAAGTCAATAGGATTTGGCTCGGATATACTTTCTGACAAGGAAGAGATGAATAACATCTTCAAAAAGGTTATTCCTCAGGATCTTGTAAAGTATGGCATTGTACCGGAGCTTGTTGGTCGTCTTCCGCTTATAACAGTTCTTGATGAACTTGATGAAAAAGCACTTGTGAAGATTCTTACTGAACCGAAAAATGCCCTGATAAAGCAGTATGAGAAACTTTTTGACTATGATAACATCGAATTCGAGATAGAAGAAGATGCTCTTGCTGAGATTGCTAAAAAAGCAATTTCACAGAAGACAGGAGCAAGAGGACTTCGTGCGATTGTTGAGGGAATACTCATGGAAACAATGTATGAAGCACCATCAAATGATATCAGAAAAGTAACTGTTACCAAAGAATGTGTAACGGAAGGTGCAAAGCCGCTGCTTAAATCTGATACAGGCAAACTGAAGAAGGCTATTAAGAAATAGACATTTTCCCTCCCGTTTTATGTTTTTTCGGGAGGGAAAGTTTTTTACTTGAAAAAAGTTCAGAAGTGTATTATAATAATAATACTATATCGTTAAGAGGGTGGATATTATAAAAGCTGAATATAAAGAAAATTACGGGATTTACCCGGTTATTCCGCTAAGAGGCGTAGTTGCATTTCCGAAGATGGTTGTCCACTTCGATGTTTTAAGAGAAAAATCCGTAAACGCTGTAAAAGAAGCGCTTTCAAAAGACAGAAAAATATTTATCGTCACACAGAGGGACGTTTTTGCAGAAGATATAAAAAAAGAGGATTTATACAGTATAGGTGTACTTGCTGAGATAAGACAGGTTCTCAGAACTCCTGATGATATGCTGAGAGTTCTTGTTGAGGGTATAAGCAAGGCAAAACTTGTGGAACTTGATGATTCAGAAGATACAGAAAATCCTTATTGTGAGGCAGCAATAAAAGAAATAAACAGTAACAGACGCTGCAAAGCAAGTGCAGCTGAGATAGAGGCAATGACACGTTCAGTCAGAGATGCTTTTGAAAATTATTCTGACTTGCTCCCGCGTATGCCGCGTGAACTTGCAGCATCGATACTCTGTCAGGATGATCCGGAGAAGCTTTTTGAAAATATCGTATTCAATGCGGATTTTCAGTTTGCCGACAAGCAGATACTTCTTGAACAGAATGATATAATGTCAAGACTTGCTTCACTTCTTTCCGTTCTTGTAAAGGAAACGGAAGTACTGGAGATAGAGAGTGATATTCATTCGCAGGTCAAGGACAGCATCAATAAAAATCAGCGTGATATGATTCTCAGAGAGCAGATGAGAGTAATATCATCACAGCTTGATGAATCAGCTGATGAAGAAGATTACAGAGCAAAAATTCTTGCTCTTAACCTTGATGAAAAGACAACGGAAAAGCTGTGCCGCGAGGCGGACAGGCTCAGAGGAATACCGGGTTCATCACAGGAAGCATTTGTTATAAAGAATTATCTTGATACTATACTTGAACTTCCATGGAATAAAGAAAGCAAGTGTAAAGTAAGTATAAAGAAAGCTGAAACCATACTCAACAAAGACCATTTCGGTTTGAAAAAGGTCAAGGAAAGAATTCTTGAAAGTATTGCTGTTCACGCGATAAATCCTGATGTTACAGGACAGATTATATGTCTTGTCGGACCTCCTGGTGTAGGTAAAACATCTATAGGAAAATCAATTGCCCGTGCACTGGGAAGAGAATACGTTCGTGTATCACTGGGTGGTGTAAGGGACGAATCTGATATCAGAGGACACAGAAAAACCTATGTCGGAGCTATGCCTGGACGTATAATAAATGCCATGATACAGGCGGGAACAAAGAATCCTCTGATTCTTTTTGATGAGATTGACAAGATGAGTAATGACTTCAGAGGTGACCCTTCCGCTGCAATGCTTGAGGTTCTTGACAGTGAGCAGAACAAAGAGTTCAGGGATCACTATACGGAAGTTCCGTTTGATCTGAGCAAAGTTATGTTTATAACCACAGCAAATACAACTTCAACCATACCGGCTCCTCTTCTTGACCGTATGGAAGTTATTGAGATAACAAGCTATACAAGAGAAGAAAAGTTCCATATTGCAAAGGAACATCTTATTCCAAAACAGCTGAAAAAGCACGGACTGAAAGCCGCACAGATGAAGATAAATGACAAGGGTATTTACAGACTTATAGATTCATACACCAGGGAAGCCGGAGTACGTAATCTTGAGAGAAATATCGGTTCGCTCTGCCGCAAGACAGCAAAAGAGATAGTGTACGGAAACTCGGAAAAGATTAATTTTAATGAGAAGAATATCAGCGCATATCTCGGACCGGAAAAATATCTTCCTGACACAGTATCTGAGTTTGATGAAACAGGCCTTGTAAACGGTCTTGCGTGGACTTCAGCCGGCGGAGTACTAATGCCACTTGAAGTTGCCGTATTTGACGGAAAGGGTAATATAGAAGTTACAGGCTCACTTGGTGATGTGATGAAGGAAAGTGCAAAGATTGCAGTCAGCTATTCGAGAAGTGTTGCAGACCGTTATTCCATTGACAGGGAATTCTATAAGAACAAGGATATTCATATCCACGCACCTGAGGGAGCAGTTCCGAAGGACGGACCTTCAGCAGGTGTCACAATGGCTACGGCTATCATTTCAGCTCTGTCAGGAATAAAGGTAAGAAGCGATGTAGCTATGACAGGTGAAATTACGCTTCACGGCAGAGTACTGCCTATCGGAGGACTTCGTGAAAAAACAATGGCAGCGTACAAGGAAGGAATAAAGAAAGTTATTATTCCTGAAAAGAACAGGGCTGATCTTGAGGAAGTTGATGACGTTGTAAAGGAAAATATCGAATTTGTTTTTGCAAAGAAACTTGATGACGTACTTGACAACGCCCTTGTAAAAGAATAAACAAAAAGTTATGCCCTGCAGAATATACAGTAATCTGCAGGGCAGTGTGATGAAAGGAGAAAAAATGAACTATAACAAGGCTGAATTCCATGCGTGCTACGGTCAGTTTTCGCAGATTCCGGAATCTGTGACAACTGAAATTGTCTTTGCCGGACGCTCAAATGTCGGCAAGTCAACCCTGATAAACAAGATTTTCAACAGAAAATCACTTGCCAGAGTAAGTTCTGTTCCGGGGAAGACGGCGACAATAAATTTCTATAAGCTTGAGGATGTATTCTTTGTTGACCTTCCGGGATATGGTTATGCAAAAGTTGCAAAGTCTGAAAAGAGAAGATGGGCTGATTTAATTGAAGGATATCTTAATGCCGACAGGAATATTGAACTGGTATTTCTTCTTATTGATATGCGTCACGCTCCTTCTGAGGACGATATCCACATGATAAACTTTCTTATCGATGCCGAACTTCCTTTTGTAATCATTCTTACCAAGGCTGATAAGCTTAACAAGACAAACAGAGCAAAGATGATGTCAGAATTTGCAGAAACGATACCTTATTTTGATGATATTCATGTTATTCCTTTTTCTTCACAGACCTTTGAGGGGGTTGAAGAGGTAAGGAGGATAATTGAAGAAACTGCTGAGGAAGCACGTTCATATTCAGCAGATGAAGAGATAGACTGACAGATATCCTGTTATTAAGAAGGGAGGCAGTAAGATGAACAACGGGATACATTTCCGGAAAATGCGTGAAAGCGACAAGGCAGAAGTGCTTGATATGATGAAAGTATTTTATGCTTCGCCTGCGGTGCTTACAACGCCTTCTGACAGAATTCTGGAAAAAGATTTTGATGACTGTGTGGGAGAATGTCCTTTTGTAACGGGTTTCGTTATGGAAAAGGATAATCAGACTGCTGGCTATATGATGACAGCGATGTGTTATGCTACAGAATACGGCGGACTCTGTATCTGGATTGAGGATCTGTATATAAAGCCTGAATTCAGGCATCTTGGTGCGGGAACCATGGCTCTTGAATTTATAGAAAATGAGTATCCTGAGGCAGTGCGTTTTAAGCTTGAGGTTGAGGCGGAAAATGAAAAAGCTGTGGGGTGCTACAAAAAGAACGGGTACAGTATTTCACCGTATTTTGAGATGACCAAGGAGAGAATGTAATAAAACGCCTTCGCAGATCACTTCAGAGGATATGCGAAGGCGTTTATTTATTTTTTACAGTCAATATATTTTTTTTGTTTCTGAACTTTGAAATGAGGTGCGAAACTGTTTCGACAAGACCACAGTATTTGTCAACGAGAATGATAACAACAGTCTCTTTGTAACTTGGCGGTGTAATGGTAAGCGGAAACATATGCTTGAGAATAATATCCTTTTCGCATTCGCTAAGCTCAAAGTGTCTGCAGGCATTGTTGAGAGCGGCACGGGGATGAGTCATACCGTGAAAATGATCACCGGTTTCTTTGGTGTGTGTATGCCAGTCATAGAGAAAGAAATCGTGAAGCAGACCGGCACGTGCACCTGCCCTGGCGTCAAGATTGAAAAATCTGCACAGTTTGTAGTTATAGTAAGATACGTTTATACAGTGCTGAAAAGTAGAAGTGCAGCCGTGCTGTGTATATTCTTTCATCTTCTGGACAAGTTCATGTTCAAGGAGATCCTTTACAGTGTCGTAGTATCCTTTGCTTGTGTCATTGCTCAGGAGATTTATTTTTGATCCGATTGCATGCATCAGTTTAATCCGTCCTTAATATAAATGAAATTGTAGTGTATAGCATATTTTCAGTATATTTTTATTATAACAGAATGCCGGATTTATATCAATACATAAATGAGATTATGTAAAAATTTTTTTTGACGGGGGGATTTATATTTTGTCGCTATTGACAAATCTTTAAATCTGCGATAAAATATAATATGTGTATTTTATTATTACCTGGTACTGATTTTGTATTTGTAATAGATTAATTCATAAAATATTTTTAAAGGTGGACAGTATACATGAGTTTGATTGATAAAATTTTTGGTTCATACAGTAAAAAGGAACTTGCACGTATCGAACCTATCAAGCAGGCTGTTCTTGATCTTGATGAAGAGTATTCAAAGCTTTCAGAGCAGGAGCTCAAAGGCAAAACTCAGATATTCAAAGACAGACTTGCTGCCGGTGAGGACCTTGACACAATTCTTCCTGAAGCACTTGCCACATGCCGTGAAGCAGCGTACAGAGTTCTCGGTAAGAAACCGTTTCCGGTTCAGATTATCGGTGCGATAGTTCTTCATCAGGGACGTATTGCAGAGATGAAAACAGGTGAAGGTAAAACTCTCGTTGCCTGTCTTGCAGCATATCTGAATGCACTGTCGGGAAAGGGCGTACATGT
>SAMEA3663038__coassemble_286_pt1 | contig 17911 bp, 15 predicted proteins | sample SAMEA3663038__metabat2_low_PE_024 | metagenome-assembled genome bin SAMEA3663038 (sample SAMEA3663038) | pig gut metagenome | biome: pig gut; feature: pig-associated habitat; material: faeces | place: France | collected 2012
ACAATTTCAAATCTGGTTCCGTGTCCTTCAGATGAATAGACGAGTATTTCTCCCCCGTGCTCCCTTATTATCTTCTCTGCAATCGACATTCCGATACCTGTGCTGCTCATACCGGTATCACTGCTCTTTCTGCCGAATCGGGTAAATAATTCCGGAATTTCCGCCTGAGGTATTCCCCTGCCGTTGTCAGACAGAGTTATCACTGCACTTAACGGTGTCTCGGAAAGACTTATCTTTACTTCTGTGCATTCCGAATGGTCAGCTGCATTTTTCAGAAGATTTACAACTGCCTCGGAAAGCCATACTGCGTCAAAATCAAAAAACACATCCCTGCTGTAATCTCTTACAATATTTATACTTCTGCTCTCAAAAACAGGCTGTATTTTCTGAATGGATTTTTCGCACAGATTTCTGAGATTGCCGGGTTTCATTTCGTACTCTACTGCACCGGCATTTAATTTTGCAAGTCTTAGTGCTGAGAAAATGAGGCTTTCCATATCATCAATGCTTTCGTTTATTTCATCTGAAAGCTGAACTGTTTTTTCATCTGTAAGTCCGTCCATGCTGTCAAGAATATCGTTATTAAGCCTGATTACTGCAAGTGAATTTTTCAGCTGGTGGGAAAAATCAGAAAGAAATTCCCGTAAAAAATCACGTTCTGCAGTAAGTTTTCCGGTGAGAAACATCATTCTCTCGCCGAGGCGGGAAACTGAATAAGCAAGTCTTCCCAGGCAGCTCAGATGCTCATCATACTGTCCCCTTACAGCTCCGCCCTTTTCAGTTATCTCCGCACATTCACTGTTCAGTTTTTCCATACCGGAGTAAACTTTCATAAGAGGAATCATTGCAGCCAGATAACCGGCTGTACATAAAAACAGCGCCGACAGGAACAAACATATAAAAACTTTTTTTCTCACCTGATAAAAAAAATCGAGATACGATGGATCTGTATCTCTTAAAAGGCCATACTGCCCGCTGATTTTTTCGCCGGCTGATATTTCTTCATCATCAGGAAAAGAGGAAAAATCAGTACTTCCTCCGGCTGCTGCTATTACGTATGAAATATGATCTTCCGTTATTCTTTCTGCACAGTACTGAGAAAGAAAACAGCTTCCGGCAAAGGATAAAACAAGGAGTATTAAATACAAAAACGTTATCCTTCCGGGAGCTTTATTGTTTATGAATTTGTCTGTTGTGTCCACTTGTAACCCATTCCTCTTCTTGTCACAATCTTTCCGTTGGTCAGTTTCTCACGAAGTCTGCTGACAGTTACGGAAAGTGTATTGTCATTTACAAAGTTGCCCTTCGAATCCCACAGGTGTGCGAGTATCTGGTCCCGCGTGACAAACTGCTCCTTATTCAGCATGAGATAATCAAGCAGACTTTTTTCAAGTGATGTGAGATTGCTGTCCTCTTCGGGTTCGGAATAGCATCTTCTGTAGACTGCATTTACACGCATTATAAGCTCCCGGAGTCTGAAAGGCTTCGTAATATAATCATCTCCGCCGCAGCTGAACCCGCTGATTATGTCTTTTTCCTCGTCACAGGATGTGAGGAAAATAACAGGAGTGCGTGAGGACACTGAACGTATTTTTCTGCAGAAATCAATTCCGGTTCCGTCGGGCAGGATTACATCAAGGAGAATGAGCTTTGCAGCGGTATATTTTTCAAGAGCCTGCTCAACAGTGAAGGCAGAATCCGTTTCGTACCCTTCTGCACTCAGTGACATCACAAGGCTGCTGTTAAGTTTCGTGTCATCTTCTACTATCAGAATATTTTTCATATATCATTGCTCCTCTTCGCCAATCATACGAAGATAGATGTCTGTATCTTTATATTCCTCAACTGTTCCGAAGAACTGCACTGTCCTTCCCATGTGAAGTATTCTTGTGCCGTACTTTACTGCACTCGGTATATCATGGGAAACCATGATTACTGTTATGCCGTGGCTGTTAAGGTGTTTTATTATTGTATACATCTCAACTGTAACCACAGGGTCGAGTCCGGTCACAGGCTCGTCAAGAATAAGCAGACTTCTTGTTGCACACAGGGCTCTGGCAAGAAGCACTCTCTGCTGCTGTCCTCCTGAAAGGTCACGGTATGATTTTTTCGCAAGGTCTTTTATGCCGAGAAGCTCCATGTTCTTGTATGCCTTTTCCTTCTGTTTGTGTGAAAAAAACGGACGGAAACCGTTCTGATTCAGGCAGCCGGAAAGAACAACTTCATAAACACTCGCAGGAAAATCCCTCTGCACAACTGTCTGCTGCGGAAGATAGCCTATTTCCTGCTTTTTGATAAGCCGGTAGTCAATCTCACCTGAGTTTATCCTAATCAGTCCGAGAAGCCCCTTCATAAGCGTACTTTTACCCGAACCGTTTTCGCCCACAATACAGAGATAATCACCTTTGCAGATATCAAAGCTTACATCCTCGACCGCTACTTTTTTGTCATAGTTTATAGTTACATTTTTGCATGAAATGAGAATTTCGTTTTCCATATATTTTATCCATCTTTCGTATTTTAATATAACTATTATATCCTATACCGGAAATTATATCAAGGGGGTATTTCTAACAATATACATGACTCGTAAGTGAAGTGGTTGCCGTCATGCCGTCACTGCAGAGATAGATTTTAAGTAATACAACAGTAAAAAGATACCGTTTGCAGAAAGTTTATAGGATTATAACCCGATAAACTATTGATTTTTAGATAAAAAGAGGTACAATATAGGTGTGAAAAAGGAGGAATCAGCAAAGAGAATATCATATATCAACTTCCGACATAACCTTTCTAATCTTCTTAACAGAATTATCATGAGTGTAAAATTTAGGCAGCTCACTTTTGGTAGATGGATAACGCTGAAATTCCCTGTCTTTTGTAACATCCACAAGCAAATATGTAAAGTATCTTTCCCAGCTGATGAATTTTTCGCTGTAAATATACTTTTCAGGGTAAGTCACCTTCTCCCATTCAGGATCATTAACAAGCCCGGATTTTAGGATTAACCATTCAAATGATTCAGGAAGAAAAATCGCTATATTGTTCGGAGACATATTTTGTCTCTGTACAATTTCTCTGATTTCCGTTCCAAATGCAGCACCATCAGCTATAATCAGAACCTTTCTTCCTCTATTCTCTAAAAGTTTCTTTATTATATTTGATTTACCATTAGCTGAAATACACTCAATTCCTTTTCCGGAAGTCAAAGTGCTGAAAAACTGATATCCGGACTTACTGTCTTCTGTAATTATTACCTCTGGTCTAAATGGTAAAGCACTCTGTTTTGGATTGTTATACATATGGTTTACAGCTGTATATACGGGAATAAACTTTTTATTCTTGTTTCCTGATATTTCATAAATCTCGTCTACACTAAAAGGAAGAGTACTTAAGTAGGCACGGGTAATAAGCAGGAAATAATTACTGTTACCGTCAATGATTTTGGCGAAATCTTTGCTTCTTATAAAGCTGTTATCCTCATCTATCACAATAACGGAGTTTTTGATTTTATCAATTTTCTCCCGCCATTCATTACCATCTATTGCAATTACATTTCTGTCACAAACAACTTTTATACCGCTTTCCTTTCCATATCGGTTATAGTCATAAATCATATCATACAAAGTTGTTTTTCCTCTTCCGCTCTCTCCGGAAAGAATTGTAATGTTACGTTTAAGCTGAAAGTTATAGGAATTTCGGCTATCCTTTACTGTAACAGACACTATACCATTCATGATTTATTCTCCCTCAGATATTTTACTCCGGCTTCAAGAAATTCTTCCATATTATGAACAATAAGTTTTCTATCATTTAATACCCTTATCTCAAATTCATCTGTACCAAAATCCATAACATGAAATAAATTAATTGTAAAGTTCTGTGATTTACCAAGTTCTAAAATCCATTTAGCACAGTTATCTCCACAGTTTGAAGCATTAAATACTTTACCCGGAAAATGTTTCATCAGCATTAGTGCTTTAACTCCGCCTGAAAGCTGCAGCGGTGAAATACTGCCTAAAACAGGACTGGATATTGTACTGCTGCTTATTACTTCTGATTTATCAATATCAGCTATAATATCTTTTGAAAACTGTTCCGTTATCCAGCTGTCCAGATAACGGTGCCTGAAATATACAGAAGTATTATATATCGCATTTTCCTTGTCACCAAAATATACTCGTAACATTTTATTTCCTCTCTGTGCTTAAAATTATAATCTTCATTAAGTCCGGTAAAATAAATGATGTTTTATTATATGCAGAATACAATGTATTTACCCGCTTTACATTTACACAGCACTTAATTACTTTATCAAACTCATAATTAAATAGGTTTCGGGAGTTTATTCTGTTATAATTATAACACAAGTCAATACAATATATCAACAAAATAATTGCACTGTAATCCCAGGACTTACAGTGCAATTGGCATTTCATTTATATTTTACAAAAAATAATTTTGCGTTTACTATTAGTTCGAAATCCAAATTCCCCCTCGTTATATCACAGGCGTAATCCGGACATCAAATACCACACGGCCTATTTTCAGAACAGAGCCGCTGAAAAGTTCGGTTTCTTCTGTTACTTCCTCTCCGTCAACATAGGTGTGGTTTAGCGAGCCAAGATCTTCAATATATATTTTTGAATTTCTTGAAAAAATACGGCAGTGCTTCTGGGATACGCTTCTCTCATTGTAGATAATTACATCTGACATAGACTGATTGCGTCCGATAACAGTTTCCTTTGCAGATGAAATCTCTATAACATGCTGAGGATTTCCGGTTTCGGTAAGTGTAATCTTCTGTTCTGTGTTTTCTCTGAAAAGTATGCGGGTTGAGACCGTGCTGAGTATGGTGCCTATCGAACTGTTCTTTCTGGAAAGGGGAACGGTAACGTGAGGCTGTTCCGCTGCAGTGTTTTTCTCCGGGGATGCGGAGATTTTTTTCTTTCTCAGTAAAACGACAAATGCAATGGCAAGGGCAGCGGCGGCGGCTGAAACCAGAGCAACAAGGGTCTTCAGATTCTTAACTGATTTTTCAGCCATTTCACTTCTTCTGTCACCGGTATCAACTGTTTTTTCCAGTGCAATATCAGCTTCATCACCGTGCAGGCTTATGGATATCCGTTTTTCACCGCCCGTTCCTATAGCCTCATCGCTAAGTTCCGTACTGAGAAAATATATATCCGACATATCGGAAGCCATCTGTGCAGCTTTTTCGCAGTCGGACTCAGAAGAAACTGAACAGTATCCCAGGCATCCGCCAAGCGAAGTAAGATTTTTCTCATACAGCATATCACCGTCAGTTACAATAAAATACACCTGAATATCACTGCAGCCGCTTTTTAGTCTGGTGTCTGTAAGATTTACTTCAGCACTTGAAGTAAATACAATAAGACGGTCAAAAACATTTTCTTCCGGATTATAATATTTTTCCTGATAGTCACAGAGCAACTGGTACAAATCCGCCTGTTCAGCTGCAGGTTCTGTGTTCTCGGCAGCATCAAGTATTTTCATCTGATTTGACGTCAGGTCGCACAGCTGTTCTGTTTCATTACCTGTGAATGAAAAAAGTCTGAACAGTTCATTTTCACCTGACACCGAAAGAAGTTCTCTGAGTATTCCGGAAGTCAGGCTTTCCCCGCCCGGAGTGATTAGTACAGAAGTATGTACCCGGTCTCCCTCATCGGTTTTCCGGAAGTCAGTTAATTCTGTTTTTGTTCCGCCTGCATTTATATCCGATACGCTTAGATTATCATAAGGAAGTCTTAAAAAAGCTGAAAAATGATTTTCACTGTACCAGCTCTTAATTATTTTTCCCTCTGCTGCCTCCGCAGTAACCGGAGCAGAAAAAACTATCACTGCAGCCAGTGCAGCCATCAGCCTGTTCTTCATCTCTTCTGCTCCTTTGAAATTTTACTGATCACAAGTCTGCTCAGTTCGTCCTCGTGCTTAAGGGCGTGAGTAAAGAGCAGTTCACCTTCATCGTACTCTTTTGATTTTTCAACAATGACATCGCCGTGCTGTTGAAAAATGTGTTTTCTGAGAAGAGCTTTCACACGCTCTTCCGTCTCTTCGTATTCCGACACAGCCTTTTCTGTTAATACAGCAGCCTCTTCCGCAAACTGTGCCTCCTCAGAAAGTATTTTTTCTGCTTCAGAAAAATTTTCTGAAACATCTCCGGCAGCTGCCGCACGACGAATGGAATCCGCATCGGAGCGAAGGGATTCCGATAATCTTCTGAATCCGGAAATACATTCTTCCGCATCAGAACAGTTAAAATTAATTCTTTTCATATATTCCTTTCCTGCTCAGAACAACAGTTAAAATGAAAAATCAGAAAGTTCACTCCTGTGTGTATTTTCTGCTCCCTCCGGAGTTTCACGAAAACTGTCTGTTTTCTTTTTTATATACTTTATGGAATCGTCAAATGAACTGCAGAACAAATCCGCTGCTTCTGACTTCCAGTTCTTTTTTATCTCATCATTTATCAGCTGAAGTTCGCTGATTATCCTCTCAAAATTTCCGTATCCGTTCATAATATCCCACCTGAAGCTGAATAAATCCTGCTTTCGCATTCACGGTATTCACTGCATACTTTTTCAAGCAGATCCGAATACTCCTTTATTATTCTTCCGCACTGTATCATCTCTTCCCTCTGTTTTTCAGAAGAAATTTTCTCCGCTTCTGAAATCCACTCTTCACTGCGTTTTCTCAGTTCAGATGAAGCATTTTCCATTGCCTGAGAAGAAGCTAAAATATTTGTCATCATTTATTCTCCGTTTTTTCTGATTTTATCAGTTCCTCATGCAGATCTGAAAGTCTGCGGTACATCATGCCGGTTCTCTGGAGCAGAATATCAGAAAGAGCCGAATCACTGCTTTCCGACAGAATCTCCATAAGTGCCTTTACCTCTGCAATACGATCTGCAATACTGTCTGCAAGTTCATTAATCCTCATTTTCCAGTTACTCCTATATCAGCATCAGCCTGCTGCCACTGCATATCCCGCATTCTGAAAGACTGACCTCCGGATCAAGAGGCAGCTGTGATGTATCGGTAAAAAGATACATACTTCCTTCGTCAAATTTAAAGGACTCCGCTCTCTCAAACTGAATTATTTCCTCAGAAATTTTTTTCGCTGCCTCACCGGCTCTTATATCATTATCCAGAACAAAATCATATTTTCCCGGAAGAGCCGGACAAAGCACCTCAACTGTGATTTTCTTACTTTTCAACCCTGACCACCTCAAAAATTTCAGCCAATTTTTCTCCGTATATTTTACATTCCGGACCTCTTACCGATACATATCCTCTGCCGGAAATATCTTCGGAAAGTTCTCTTCTCTCTTCACCGGATACGGCTGTTCTTATACGGTACTCCGTTTCAAACCGCACAGATATGATTATCTCATCCGAACAGTAAATCCATTCACCTGAATCTTCACAGACAAGAACAAGTTCCGAATCAAACATCTTTTTTATTATGTATGAAATGCATCTGTCCGGAATTATTTTTTCGCCGCATATCATTGCAAAACCTTTTTTATGAAGACTTTCCGCAATACTTTCATATTCCTCACGGCTGATATATACATCCCCAAACTTCTGTTCAAGTGCATTTATATCACCCAGAAGATCGATAAGCAGAACCAGTTCCTTCTTTTTCATTCTGTAGCAAATACCCATACGTCCTCCTTATCATCCTCTTATTGACCAGCTTCTTACTTCCTGAATATAGTTTCTCGAAAAGAAGAGCCTGCTGTCATCGTTAAGAACTATCTCCCTGGTATTGAAATCAATGCTTTTTATATAGTTGCCGTTTATCACTATACTTCTGTGAATTCGTACAAAACAGTCAGGTGCTTCCTTCATAACAGCATCCAGCGAATCGTAAAATTCGTAGGTCTGTGACTCAGTATGAAATGTTACCCTCTTGCTCTGCACCTCTATCATCATTATATCTGAAAATGCAGTACGGTACGTAATGCCGCGTATCCTGAATGAATACTCTCCTCCCGGTGTATTATGATTCCGCATATAATCAGTATAAATTTCATCTATAATCCTGCCGATGCGACTCTCATCAAAACTCTCAAGAAGAATTCCTGAAGGTTTAACCGATGGATTAACTGCGTCAAACATTTCCTCAGGAGTACTCAGAATCAGCACAATATAGTTCGGATTTTCAGAGCTGTTTATACTGTCGGAAATCTTTTCAAGACTGCCGTCCCTGTGCAGCATAAAAACAGCCGAATCTTCAAGTGAATACAGAATATCAGCAGTTTTTTTCTCATCATCAAAACAGCTGCCGACAAATATTTTCTTACCTGAAGATTTAATGTATGAGTCGCAGCGGCTGCTGAAATCTGTCGCACGTTCCTTGTCATGGTTATATACAAACAGACTAAGCATCATTTCCTCCTTCACTGTTTAATCTGAATTTCTCCAGAGCACTGTAATCTCCGTTTTCAGCCTTCCCGGAAATAAACCTTATACCAAGTCCCTTACCTCCGTCAAGAAATTTTTCCGTTATATTTTTCATATCTTCTCTGCCCTCTTCATATATGCAGGCACAGAAATCCCCGAAGCTGCAGAAAATTACATCGATATCCTCACCTTCATATGTGCCGGATATTTTTCTGCATGTGCTTCTTTCCTTAAATATTCTGCTGAGTTTAACAAGAAGTTCAAAAGCTCCTTCAGAACCGTAATACCGGAAAGAATTTTCACTTTCCTCCCCCTGTATCCGCTCTGAACCGCTCCATACAAATGTTTTTCTGCACTGCGAATTTTTCTTTATAAAATCCATGTACTGAGTTTCATTTTCCAGATTTTCAAAAACACAGAATCTTTCGTCCGGCTTTTCTTCAGTGCAAATGTAATCAGACTTTATCTTTTCAAACCATGATGAAAGCTGCTCTGTTCTCTCGCGTCCGGAGCCGCTGCAGCAGACTGCTGTCTGGAATTCTAGTATTCTCCTGTCCTGCCTTAAAAATCCGCAGCCTGTGTTCAGCCGGAGTTCCGTCTGAGGCCGGATTCCCAGCAGCTCGGTATACTCTGTCTTGTCATTAAGCGCCAGTGCAGCTGCAGTACGAAAATTCTGACGTGTACGCATCTTCATATCGGAAAGCTGCTTTACTGTGACAATAAAGTAAATACCGTACTTTGCAGATTCCCCTGATAAAAGATTAAACTTTTCCTCGTATGCCGGATAGATTTCTCTGAACAGATAGTATCCGTCAAGCAGAATTACTTCTGCACAAAGGCCGCTGCACTGTTCCCTGTACTCATTGAAATCAGCGGAATTTACATCTGCAAAAAGCTGTTTTCTTTTCTGAATCTCCCCTGACAGCATATCAAAAAATTCAGACAGTTCATGCTCATCAGGTGAAGAAAGAATTTTTCTGCACTGCGGCAGTTTTCCGAAAACCGAGAAAAGTCCTCCGGAAAAATCAATTACAGAAAACTTAAATATCTCCGGTGAATAATTATCTGCAAGTGAGCAGAGAGCCGTAATTAAAAATGTTGTTTTTCCGCTTCCGGACTGACCTGCAAGAAGAATGCTGCAGCATTCATACAGATCAAACTCTGCCGGATAAACAGACTGATTTTCAGGATCATCGGTGAGTCCTGCTGTGAAAACAAGGGCATTTTTTCTCTCCCTGAGACTGTATTTTTCCGTAATATCTGAAAGATACGGCATAAGAGGAAGAGGCGGCTTCCACAGTTTCTGAGCCGGTTTTATCCCGTTTTCAAGGCAGTATGAATTTATCATGTTTTTAACCGCTTCAAGCTGGGTAATACGGTTTTCTTTTTTCGGACTTGTTTTAGCAACTGCTGCCGAACCGGTATCACGTATCATGCGTACTTCATATTTTCTGTCTGACGTATCATAATCAGCACCTGAAAATCCCGTCTGAACAAGCTCATAAATCTCATCATTTCCGACCTGAACCCAGGCACGTCCCGTAACTGTAATGTCTGCAGCGTCAGGGTGTCTGAGCATTCCGATACTGTCTGACCTGTCCTGAACCTTAAGACAGACACGGAAGCCCGAGTTACTCCATATCTCCTCGTCAACAACACCTGAGGGTTTCTGGGTTGCAAGAATAAGATGAATTCCAAGACTTCTTCCCACACGGGAAATACTTACAAGCTGACTGATAAACTCCGGGTTCTCTCTTTTAAGCTCTGCAAATTCATCACAGATAATTATAATATGCGGCATAGGTTCATCTGTCCTGCCGGCACGGAACAGCTCCATGTAGGCATCAGCATGGCTGACTCCGTAATTTCTGAATACCGTCTGTCTTCGTTTTATCTCGCTTCGCAGAGAGATAAGCACACGTCCGACCTGATTGATATCATCAGACAGATTTGTAAGAACTCCTGCAGTATGGGGAAGGTCTTCGAAAACACCGGACATTCCGCCGCCTTTGTAGTCGATAAGGACAAATGAAATTTCATCAGGGCTGTAGTTTAAGGCAAGTGAAAGTATCATAGTCATTATAAACTCTGACTTTCCCGAGCCGGTTGTACCTGCTATAAGTCCGTGGGGACCGTGCTTTGATTCATGAAGGTCAAGACAGAAAGGAATATTGTCTTCTCCGAAACCAATGCATGCTCTTATTCCCTCTGAAGCTTTCATATCAGGATATCTGTACGCCGGGCTTATGCTTTCTGCTTCCTCAGCACCGTACATCTCAAGGAAAGTAAGTTTTTCAGGTACCGGAGCAGTATATTTTTCACTGTCAGATATCCCGGCTCTGAGGCGGGCATAGGAAAGTGCATTTTTATGCTTTATCAGATCAGGTTCACCGATGTTCATCCTGAAATTTGTTTTGCGTCCTTTTATGCTGAGTACTTCCGAATCTGAATTCTCCGTAAAAACAAACGTAACTCCGAGATTCTCACTGTTTCCGCAGTATCTCATAACCGGATCATCCCTGAATATTTTTTCGTCCGTGCAGAAAACAACAATATGAGGTGAAAATTCCTCTGTAAAACCGTTCTTTCTCTTTTCGTTTCCTGAACGAAGAATACTGTCGAGTACGGACAGAAGATGAGGGTACGACGTTTTTTCACAGGCAGTATATCTGAAAGCTCTGTCTTCAGAATATACATGAGGAAGCCATCTGAAAACTTCATAACAGCTTCTGTATTCGCCGGTTGAAAACAGCATCATCTTCACTTCCCTGCAGTCATGGAATGCTGAAATCTTAACTGCACAGGCTGTTATAAATTCCGAAACAGTTTCCGGTTTTCCGCATATCTTCAGGATTTTTTCATTCTTCAGGTCAAGTATCTGCGGAACATTCCCTACAACTGAAAAATCCTCTGCAAGTGCTTTTGTCTCACTGCTGCACTCGCCGTTGAACTGTATGTATTTTCTGAAATCCTCATTTCCTTTTCCAATGGTTATTTTCAGAAAATCTTCACTTCCGAAGTCACGGATAATCTGTTTTCCTTCCCTGTACATGCTGACAGCCCTGTCTGCAGATATATATTTTTCCTCAAGAAATGCTCTTACCTGATTCTTTTTTTCTTCCGCTTTTATCCGGTAGTTTTCAAGATGTTTTTCTATCATCAGCTTCCTCTCAGCAGCATTTTTCTTTTCTGTAATCGAATATGCCGCCTTTTCCGCAATATACCACAGAACCGAAACAGCAGCACTTCCTCCCGCAAAATACGCAGAAAGCACAGGCAGCGAAACAGGGTGTGTAAATGCATATGCCGCTGATAAAACTGCAGAAGAGGGCACAGCGGCTCTGAGTATTCCGGAAAAACTGTGCACTGATTTTTCAGCTTCAGGGATATTTAACGGATATATCATTACCGGAGAAATATCATAACCCGACGAACAGTCACGGACAATATCCGCCGGCTCTGTTCTGATTCTTCTGATATTTTTTTCAGTGCTTAACTTTTCAGCTTTTTTTAAAGATGATGTGATATTTTCATTTTCATTTATCGCAATTATCCCGCCGAGAAAAATAATCTTTGCTCCGAAAATCCATACGGAGTCAAACATCTCAAGTCTCTGTTCCTTCATTTCTCCGGACAGTCTTATACCATTTACGAAAGTTCCGTTGCTGCTGTGGTCTCTGATTACAAACTCATCATTTAACTTTACTATCTCTGCATGGCTGTGACTTACAAGTTCACTGTCAGTTATAATATCAGAGTCTGCAGCCTTTCCTATTTTCACTCTGTCCTTAATGCGGTATTTTTCAAATCTTCCGTTCATCTTTACCGCAATCGCAGCAGCAGTATGCACCGTTCCCTTTATACTGAACTCCACTGCCTTCCCGTTTTCAAGCCTGTCCGCTCCTGATACTGATATCATTTCATCAGACATCACATGCCACACATCTCCGTGCCGCTCAAACGAAATAAAACAGTTTTCCTTTTCCGCTTCTTCCGATATGTCAATCCGGTATTTTTCTGCATCTCCTGAAGGGAGTATATACTCTTTTATTTTTTCGATAAAATTCAGATATATAGTATAATACATTTTTTCTTGCTTTCTGATTTTTATTTCCCGGTATCATAAACATTCACATTTAATTATACCACAATATTATTTATACCGCAATTATACTGTTTATATAAATCAGTGTGGAATTTTATTTCTTTTTGGGGATTTTTATGGATTTGGGAGAAATGTGCCTTGTATATCAATTTTTCTGATACACACCTGATTTCTCTTTAACTAAGAATTGCCAGAGACGCAGAAGCTGAAGCTAAAAACGCAAAGGCCGAAGCTGCGGAAGCGAAAAGAAATGCTGAAGAAGAAAAAATCACATTCATCAGAAACCTTATGAAGAACGCTCACATGTCTGCTGAAGAAGCAATGGAAACAATAGGAATAAGTACTGATGATTTTCAGAAATATTCAGATATACTGTATAGCATTTAAAAACTGAATACTTTTTTCATTTAACCGGTTAAAATCCAAACAGCTTATATAAAATATAGTTAATCCATAATTTTTTTGGCATTAACTATATTTTTTTTATAAATTCAGATTAATATATTGCAATGTTGGTTATTATATGCTATAATTTTATTCAGATATATATGTATTTTTAGTGAATAAATCAATAGTTGTGTAAAGTAAAAAAACAGTATCAAAATACTGTTTTAAAAAAGGAATTGAATAAATAATGGAGGAGTATTTAAAATGAAAAGGTTAGCATTGTATGTGTCATCGGTACTTACAGCTGCAGCGGTTATAACAGGTATTACTGCTGTACCGGTAAGTGCGGATAATCCGATTTGTCAGACTGCGTTTACGCCTGATCCGGCCCCTATGGTTTATGAGGATACGCTTTATGTGTATACTGGCCGTGACAGAGACGGAAATAATGATTTTTACTACATGGACGGTTATCAGGTGTTCTCAACAACTGATATGCAGAACTGGACAAATCACGGCTGTATTATGGATAAGTCAGTATTCTCATGGGCCAAGGAAGATTCACTCTGGGCTTCACAGTGTATTGAACGAAACGGAAAGTTCTACTGGTATATCACAGCTGAAAACGCATCAGGCGGCGGACGTGTAATCGGTGTTGCTGTGGGCGATTCACCGACAGGTCCTTTCAAAGATGCCATAGGCAAGCCACTCGTGGGACCGAACTGGGACTACATAGATCCAACAGTTATGATCGACGATGACGGCCAGGCATGGCTTATGTTCGGTAACCCTACCTGCTATTACGTTAAGCTGAAAGAAGACATGATCACCCTTGACGGTGAGATCATGAAGTTCGATATGACGAAAGAAGCATTCGGACCGAGCAAAAAAACCTCATCATACGGTGAAGGACCGTGGATTACAAAGCGCGGCAATCTCTACTATCTTGTATACGCTGCATTCTATGGCAGTGACGGCGGTGAAAGTATGGGATACTCCACTGCTCCTTCCATTACAGGTCCATGGACATACGGCGGACAGATTATGAAACCCCATAACTGTTTCACAACTCACGGCGGTATTATAGACTATAAGGATCATTCATATTTCTTCTATCACAAGAACGGAATACCGGGCGGCGGTACATTTAACAGAAGTGCTGCTGTGGAAGAATTTTCATTTAACGCAGACGGTTCCATCCCTCTCCTTACAATGACAGACGAGGGACCTGAGCAGCTTGAATACCTCAACCCTTACAGGAGAGTTGAAGCAGAGACTATCTGCTGGAGTGAGGGTGTCAAGGTTGAGAGAAATAATGACGGCAGCGGAGCCTGCATCGGATATATAGAACCGGGGGACTACATCAAGCTTAAGGGCGTTGATTTCCGTGAAGGCGCTGAAACATTTACCGTAAGTGCTGCTTCAGATACAAGCGGCGGAAAGATCGAGCTTCACCTTGACAGCAAAACCGGTCCTGTTGTAGGTACTGTAACAGTATCAGGAACAGGCGGCTGGCAGAAATGGGAAGAAGTAAGCGGTACAGTTAAGGGAGCTGAAGGTGTTCACGACCTTTATCTTGTATTTAACGGTGACAGCGATTTCCTTTTCAATGTTGACTGGTGGCAGTTCGGTTCGAGCATGGTTTCAGACCTGCCTGATGATCCTGGTGATGATAACGGTTATATCTTCAACAGCACTTTCGAAAAGGGTTCAGACAGCTGGACAGGAAGAGGCGGTGCTTCAGTATCTGTGACATCAGACAACGCATACAGCGGCACAAAAGCTCTGTCTGTTTCAGGAAGAGGGGCCGCATGGAACGGAGCACAGAAAGTCCTCAGTTCATCAAAGTTCAAAGCCGGTGAAAAGTATGCATTCAGTGTAAACTTCGGCAGCAAAGCAGCAAAAGATGTAATTGAATACAAACTCACGCTCCAGTACACAGATGCAGATGGTGAAGTATGCTACGGCAATATTGCCCAGACTTTTGCAAATCCGGGTGAATATGTTCAGCTTTACAATCCTGACTACAAGATTCCGGACGGTGCAACAAACCTTTACCTGATTGCTGAAACTACAGAAGAAACCTGTGATTTCTGCATTGATGATGCAATTGCAGCTCCTGCAGGCACTGTTATTGAAGGTCCGAAATCAGATGCAGTATCACCTACAGATATTAAGGGCGACATCGATATGGACAGCAGAATTTCAATTGCTGACCTTGTACTTATGAAAAACGGTATTCTCAGCGGATTTAAGAGTAATTCTGCGAAAAACAACGCTGACGTTGACAACAGCACTGAAACAAATGCAGCAGACGCACTCTATCTCCAGAAATACCTTCTCGGAGTACTTAAAGAATTCCCTGACAACACTCCGCCGGAACCGGAAAAGCCTGCCTTTAACTACAGCGCAAACCTTGCTTTCAAAGAAGCTCCGGGCAGCTACCTCAATCCGATAAACAACGGCGGAAAGGTAATAAAGGAAACATATACAGGTATCAACGGAGGCAACACTCTCAATGTATACCTCCCTGCAGGATATGACAGCAGCAGGAAGTACAACATTTTCTACCTTATGCACGGCGGCGGTGAAAACGAAAACACTATTTTCAGCGATGATGTTAAGATAAACTACATGCTCGACAACATGATTGCAAACGGTGATATCGAACCAATGATCGTTGTAACACCTACATTCAACAAGTGTACAGCTGAAACAGTATGGAAGGAAATGAAAGAAAGTATTGTTCCTTTCGTTGAAGGAAAATACTCAACATACGCTGAAAACACAACACCTGCCGGTCTTGAAGCTTCAAGAATGCACAGAGCATACGGCGGATTCTCAATGGGCGGCGGCTCAACCTGGAACGTACTTATCAACGACATTGACTACTTTGCTTATCTTATGCCTCTCAGCGGACACTGCTGGGGCGGTGCTGACGCAGTATACAATGCAGTTAAAAATTCAAAATACAAGGATTCCACATATATCCTTGCAGCTACAGGCACAGAAGATATAGCATACGGAAACATGGTTCCTCTTATCAACAGTCTTAAGTCAAAAACAGATGTATTCAAATACACTTCAGACTTCTCAAAGGGTAACTTCTACTTCCTCGAAGCCCCTGACAAGACACACTGGTGGGGATTTGTAAGACATTACGTATACGATGCTCTTCCGTATTTCTTCCACGAATAATACGGGATGAACTTATACAAAAAAACGAAGTCAAACTATAGTGAACGAAAAAAATATTTTTTCGTTCACTATTAGCCGATATGCACGGAGTGACCGCAGGGAACGGATGTGCAAGGCAATATTAATAAAATACCTGAATCCGCAGAGTTCACTTTAAAATCAATAGGCTAATCTTAGAAATCTAAATTAGCCTGTGATTCAATTATGAATTATGCATTTTTATAAATTTATAATCAAATTTTCAACATTTTTGCTTCATCAGGGTATAGTTATCCCTTACCCATTAAATCCAATTTTAAAAATTATATTGCAGCAAAAGCATTATAGATTCGAATGAATGCATTTGCCCAGGGATTACTTCTGCCCAGTGCAAGCTTCATTTTTCTTGCATGAACAGTAAGATGTCCCGCAATTAGAATTAATCGATCGATTACCGTTCTGATTCTTCTGCGTTTAATGGTTTTATGACGTACTGGCATATCGTTCTTTTTCATAGCTTCAGTTCCGATGATACGAAGAATATTATATGCAAGCATTCCAAGCTTTAAAACCAGGGCGTTTGTTGCAAATTTACCGCTTGGAAGTCTCTCCATATCCATATCAGTTTTGATTTCGCTGTGATACTGTTCGCATACAGCATGGTTATGATAAAGTTCAATTACGTCTTCATCAGAAAGATCAAGAGATGTCAGGTAAAGATTTATTTCCTGTTCCGGTTCAAGTAAAAACTGACCATTTGGATCGAGTGTTCTTTCTATGATTTCATAAACAGCTCTGACACAAATTTCACCTTTGTTTTCAGTATTGACATTTCTCCATGTTGTTCCGATATATACGGTTTTACCTTCACGTGGATTATTGATATTCCGGCATACTTTCTTCAGTGTTTCAGCAAGTTCTTCCTTGTTTTCACGTCTGAAATTATGCTTTACAAGAAATTTTATCTGTGGATCATCCCAGTGAAGTATTTCCATGTTTTCTGCAGCATCATTGCCTGAATCCATTCTGAAAAGAAGCGGTTTGTCTGTCATCTGTTTTGCGGCTTTTATTGTTTCCTGCAGGAATTTCGGTGTTCCGTTCTGGCAGTGCTGTTTTCCTTCTCTCAGTTCAAAGTTGCATCCGTATCCTTCTGTTCCGATATACGCCATCATTGGTGCATATCCGTCAAAGTTTTTGTATGTACGGGATACACCTTCTTTATGCGTTTTTGAGTTGTCAAACGGAGTTACGTCAAGATCAACCGGAACATATCCGTTAGACATAGCAGATGGTTCAACCTTGCATGCTTTGAACATACTTACGTTTCCTTCAAGTATATCATCATCAATGCTTTGACCTATTGCATCAAGTCGCATTCTAAGTGTTGATTCTGAAGGAATTCCGTACGCTATGCCCAGAGCTGCTTTGTAATATTCCGGATCAGAATGAAATTCGTTAATGTAATCAAAACTTGTTTTTCCGAGTGTGAGCATACCTATTTCGCTTAAAATAATATCTCCGTTTTTTATCTGTGGCTGTGATCTTTTGTCTGTTTTCATTCTTGCAGCTTTTTTCGCAAGACTTGACTTTCCAAATATCTGACCTACCATGCATAATCCACTCGGTGTAATTAATCTTTCATCACTAAGTGTAACGACAATATTTTTGTTAAACTGAAATTTGTATGCTTCTTTCTTCATGTTTTCTTATCACCTTTCGGGTGCTGTGTTTTGCAGCATTAATTATATGCTTATTATATCATATTTTCGACGTTTACGAAAGGTTTTTAGAAAATGAGTTTTGCGGATTCAGG
>SAMEA3663038__coassemble_294_pt1 | contig 17612 bp, 16 predicted proteins | sample SAMEA3663038__metabat2_low_PE_024 | metagenome-assembled genome bin SAMEA3663038 (sample SAMEA3663038) | pig gut metagenome | biome: pig gut; feature: pig-associated habitat; material: faeces | place: France | collected 2012
AAAAGGCTTTGGAAGTTCATGTGTTGTTCCGTCAACAGTAACTCTTCCTTCTTCCATTATCTCAAGGAGAGCGGACTGGGTTTTGCTTGATGTACGGTTGATCTCGTCGGCGAGCAGGAGGTTACACATTGAAGCGCCCGGTTTGAATTCAAAATTACCTGTTTGTTTGTTGTATACAGTAAATCCTGTTATATCAGTAGGAAGAACATCAGGTGTAAACTGAACTCTGTTGTATTCGAGTGAAAGAGATTTTGAAAATGCAAGAGCCAGTGTTGTTTTTCCTACTCCAGGAATATCTTCAAGGAGTATATGACCTTTTGCAAGTATGGCAAGGAGTATTTTTATTATTATTTTGTCCTTGCCTATAACTGCTTTTTTTACCTCGTCTATTATGAGTCTGACTGATTTTATTGAATTTACATTTGTCATTTTTTATGCACTTCTTTCATTTGTTTTTCTGTAAAAATACTAATCTATATTATAGCATTTTTTTGTTCTCTTTTCAACTTATTTTTATTTGACACTTTGAGCCAGTACTGATATAATATTATAGTGAACGTCAGAAAAATACACTGGAAAAGAGGATGTTTTGATGAAAGAACTGATACAGCTGTATCTTGCTTTTTTCAGGATAGGCGGTCTGACCTTTGGAGGAGGCCTGACAATGCTGCCTATGCTGAAACACGAACTTGTTGAAAAAAAGGGGTGGGTTACGGAGGATGATCTGCTTGATTACTATGCAGTAGGACAGTGTACTCCGGGTATAATCGCAGTAAATGTATCAACCTTTGTAGGTTATAAGAGAAAAGGAATATCGGGAGCAGTTTTCTCAACTCTTGGAATGATAAGTCCGTCTCTTGTTATTATTTCTGTAATTGCTGCTTTTCTTAAACAGTTTATGGACTATCCTGCTGTTGTCCATGCCACTGCAGGAATAAAGGCTGTAGTTTGTGCCCTGATGCTTAACACAGTTATTACCATGGGAAAGAAAACTCTTGTAAACCGCATAAGTGTTTTTATCTGCATCGCAGGTTTTCTCCTTGCCATGTTTACTCCGGTTCCTTCCGTTCTTCTGGTTATCGTATCGGGACTGACAGGTATTATTTTATATAAGGCAGGTAAACTTCAGCCATGAAAGTATTTTTAGATCTTTTTATCGAATTTTTTCAGATAGGACTTTTCGCGGTGGGCGGCGGTCCGGCAACTATTCCGTTCCTTATGGATATTCCCGACAGGCATACCTGGTATACACGGGCTGATGTGGTTAATATGCTTGCAGTAAGCGAGAGTACGCCTGGTCCGATAGGGATAAATATGGCTACATATGCAGGTTTCAGCGCTGCCGGTGTTCCCGGAGGGATAGTCGCCACTTTTTCGCTTGTTCTTCCGAGTCTTATTGTAATCATTCTGGTAGCAAAAATTCTTGAAAAATTCAGCACAAATCCATATGTAAAATCAGCGTTTTCGGGGATAAGACCTCTGGTAACCGGACTTATAGCAACTGCTGTATACAGTATTTTTCAGACAGCTCTTTTTACTGCTGAAGACGGAAGTTTTCAGATTCTTATTCCTTCAGCCGTGCTGTGTGTAATTCTCTTTGCACTGATGAATGTAAAAAAGCTGAAAAAGATTCATCCTTTTTTCTGGATGGTTGCCGGTGCCGCTGCAGGTATCATTTCCAAAATGTAATTTTACTCAGAAAGAAGAATAAAAATGAATACATCCGATTATAAAAAGGGAGTTATGTACATAATTGCCTCTGCATTCTGTTTCGCACTTATGAATCTTTTTATAAGACTTGCCGGAGATGTTCCGACAATGCAGAAATGTTTTTTCAGAAATTTCTTCGCACTTCTCATTTCCGTAATTACACTTATAAAAACAGGTACACCGTTTAAGATTGGTAAGGGCAATACAAAATATCTTGTTATCAGATCTCTTTCAGGAGGCCTCGGGATGCTCTGCAATTTCTACGCAGTTGATCATATGGCAATATCAGACGCATCCATGCTTAACAAGCTTTCTCCGTTTTTTGCAGTTATTTTCTCGGTTTTTGTACTGGGTGAAAAGGCAAACAGATATGAGTGGGCAGCTGTAATATGTGCATTTATCGGAACCCTGTTCGTTGTAAAACCGTCATTTAACTTTGAGGCTGCGTCCTCAGTTGCCGGTCTTGCAGGTGTTGCAGGTGGACTTGGTGCCGGACTTGCATATTCATTTGTCCGTAAACTTGGAATGCGCGGAGAAAACAGTATGATAGTGGTTGCTTTTTTCTCGGGATTTACAACACTTATGCTTACACCAAATCTTATCTTTAACTATACTCCTATGACGGGAAAGCAGTGGATTTTCCTTGTTCTTACAGGACTTGCAGCTGCCGGCGGCCAGATAGGTATCACGAGTGCCTATGCCAAGGCTCCGGCAAAGGAGATTTCAGTATATGATTTTTCGATTGTTATATTTGCAGCTATACTCGGTTTTGTTTTCCTTAACCAGAAGCCTGATATTCTCAGTGTTATCGGCTATGTGATTATTATTGGAACAGCTGTGATAAAATGGTATTATACAGTGAAAAAATACAGCAGGACGGCATAGAGAAAAAGAAAGCACTTGCTATTGCCGGAAATCCGGTATATAATTATAGTGAACAAAAAAAATATTTTTTCGTTCACCGGTGCCGATATGCACGGAGTGACCGCAGGGGACGGATGTGCAAGGCAATATAAAACAGAAAGGAATGATTTGATGTCTTCGCGTTCCTCACGTAAAAGACGTATCAGATATGACAGACTTATCAGTACACTGCTGATTCCTGTAGTTTTTTTAATTATTCTGATTGCAGTTATTACATCATCATGCGGTTCAGATAAAGAATCCAAAGAAACTTCTGAAAATCCGGCAGTAAGTGATGAATCATCCAGAGTAAACAAAAACGGAAATCCTGAGTATGAAATTAAATATCTTAAGCGCAGTGATATTTACAAGGGAAGTCTTATTCTTGTAAATGACAGTCATGAATATCTTGCTTCTCCGGAGGACGAATCTCTGACAGGCATTGATGAGATAAAAAATGATTATTACAGTATAAGAAATATCGGCATGAAAATGGACACGCTTGCTCTTAAGAATTTTAACAGTATGATGAGTGGTTTTTACCAGCAGTATTCTGACAGAAGTATTATGATTACGGAAGGATATGTTTCTGTCAATCATCAGAATATGCTTTATAATCAGGCACTTGAGAATTCTCTTTACGAAAGTAAGGGAGGATTTTCTGAACATCAGACAGGACTTGCTGTTGATCTCGGAATATATCCGGATTCAGGAGAGTCCTACAGGTATGTTCCGGATGAAAAATATTCATGGATAAAGGAAAACTGTACGAAGTATGGATTTATCCAGCGATATCCGGAAGGCAAATCGGACAAGACCGGTGTCAGTGATCATACAGAACATTTCCGGTATGTAGGAATTCCTCATGCAGACTATATCACGGAAAATAATCTCACACTTGAAGAGTATCTTCAGATGATGAAAAAATACGCATATACAAATAAAACTCTCTCCATATCCTGTAATTCAAAGGATTATGAAGTATACTACATAAAGGCTGATGACGAAAACAGTGACAGTGTTGAGGTATATGTTCCGCAAAGTAATCCGTATACTATTTCCGGGAACAATGCTGATGGATTTATTATTACAGTTGAGAAATAAACGGATAAATATCAGTAAAAATACGCAGATACAGGCGACCGAAGAGACTGCAGAGCTTTTGACAGGCTTTGCAGTCTTTTCAGTCGCCTGCATTTTTGTTTATCCTTTGACGACAAACATGGAATTTGCGTATCCTGTTGTTCCCCGGTAATTAATAACATACCAGTTGCCGTACTGTCCGTATATTGTAAGTTCTGCACCGTTCGGGACAGAACCTATAACAGCGGAACTGATTGAAGGGTATTTTCTGATATTTACTGACGAGCCCGGATTTGTAACAGCATAGCCTTTTGAGGTCGGACCGGCGGGTATGAAAGGAATTCCGAAGTAATCACAAAGTGAGGCAGTGAGGTTCGCCGCTAAGTTTTCAAGGTTTGACTTTATCCATTTTTCATCTTCGGGATTGTCATGATATCCCAGTTCAGCAAGAACTGCAACAGCACGGGTATTCAGAACTTCACCGAGGGTATTTGTCGGAACGGCTCTTACTTTGTCAGGAAGGGGATAAAGCGGTTCAAGGTTATTGGCAATTATTGTTGCAAGATTCCGGCTGCTCTGACTTGCAGGAGCATAGTAAATATCTATCCCTCTGAGCTGTCCTTTCAGATTGTCCGGGGCAGCATTTGTATGGAGAGCGAGATGGACATCGTAGTTTCCGGAGTTTGAGTCGGTTATGGCACCGGTAAACTGCCTGTCAGGATCATTTCGCACATAACGGATTCCGCTTGACCTCAGGTAAGGTTCCATCCGGTCGGCAAGCAGATTCATATAGTATTCCTCGCTTCCTCCTGAAACATACAGATTTGATTCCTGAGTGGAGGGACTTAAAAAAACACTTGGCATATATTCATCTCCTTTTACAATTATTTTATGTAAGTAAAAAAATACTGTTACAGTATTTTCATAAAAATTATGATAATCTGTCATAAAATTCTCCGGTTTAAAATATAATATTCACAGATAATATTTTTTACGGAGGAATTTCATGAATACGGATTTTAAGATAAGCAAAAGTATTTTCCCGGTGCCTGAAGTCATATATGAGGGCATCTCTGAACAGGGGATAGAACACGACTATATCCTGCCGGATTATTATCCGGATATTTTCAGACTTGTAAAATGCGATGCAGTACCCGAAATAATATCATATTCAGTTAATGATGGCAGACTTACATATGAACTCAGTGTGGATGTGAATTTCTGGTACTGTTCGGAAAAAAGTTCAGAACTCTGTACTGTAAGGCAAAAGCTTGTTTATTCAAAGACAGTTGATACAGGACATGACCTTGGGGGAGCGGAGATCGTTCTTTGTCCGGGACTTGATTATATAAACTGCAGGGTTGTAAATCAGAAAAGGACGGACATCAAGGGGGCAGTTACCACAAGGGTAAAGATAATACGTGAAAGACAGCAGGAGATTATCACCTCGGCTTCAGGAATGAATGTTCAGATGAAGAAAATACCGGTCGAATTCATCATGAGCAGGCTCCGTGCTGAAAAATCCTGTTTAATAAGTGAGAAACTTGAACTTAACCAGGATAAACCTCCGGTAAAATCAGTTATACGTACTGAGATTTTTCCGGGCATTCCGGATGTGCGCATTATAGCAGGAAAGCTGGTTGCCAGGGGAAATGCACAGCTGAATATTCTCTATTCGTGTGAAAATCAGGACGGGTATTCCGCTGAAACCATGAAGTACACAATCCCGTACAGCCAGATAATTGATATGGACGGCCTTGATGAAACATACATTTGTTCAGCATCGGCAGAAGCTGTCGGCTGTGATGTAACTTCTTCAGGTGAGAACAGTTTCAAATGTGAATTTACCATTAATCTGAAATGCTGCGCAGTAAAGATAGCACATGCGGAAATCATGACTGATGTTTTTTCCACACGTTATGAAACTTCATTTGAAACTGAGAAAATAAAGCTCTGCAGACCTTCAGAAACGATAAATGAACACATGACGGGCAGCTGCCTTATAGAATACCCGGAAGGAGAAGTCGGGAAGATATATGATGTATGGTGTTCGTGTTCCGGTCTTACTGTAAAGACTGATGAAAGCGGTAAAAACGTGATGGTAAGCGGTATGATAAAGTACAGTGTTTTCATGAGGAATTCGGACGGAATGCCGGTTCTGGTGGAGAAGGAAAATGCATATGAGCACAAGATACCCGTTCCGGATTCTGAACCCGGATGCATTCCTGATACTCGTATATATACCGAGAACTGTTCGTATAACCTTGTTTCAGGAAACAAAATATCAGTTACAGCGGAGATGGCTGTCAGCGGACAGATTTCAGAATTCTCAGAATTCAGCGCAGTAAAGGAGATAAAAATAGATGAAAATGAGCCGAGAAAAAAGGAGGGGGATTACGCAGTCAGACTGTATTTCGGAAGCGAGGGTGAGAGTCTCTGGGATATCGCTAAAAAGTATGGAACATCGGTCAGTGCTGTGATGGAGGAAAACGAACTTTCTGAAGACGGGCTGACGGGAAACCGGATGATTCTGATACCAATAGTAAACTGATGGAGGAAATTTGCAGATGAAGGATATTTACGGAGATATTGCCAGACGTACTGACGGGGATATCTATATTGGGGTTGTCGGACCTGTGAGAACAGGAAAGTCAACATTTATAAAAAAATTTATGGAAGGACTGGTCATACCTAATATTTCAGGGGATTTCCGCCGTGAAAGAGCCGTTGATGAACTTCCGCAGTCATCGGCCGGCAAGACAATAATGACTACTGAACCGAAGTTCATACCCGAGGAAGCAGCCGAAGTGGTTATAGGCGGGAATACTTCATTCAAAGTAAGGATGATTGACTGCGTCGGATACATCGTACCGAGTGCACTTGGCTATATCGAAAATGAGATGCCCCGCATGGTTATGACTCCGTGGTTTGATGAGGCAATTCCGTTCAATATGGCAGCGGAGATAGGGACGCAGAAGGTTATCGAAGAGCACTCCACTATCGGACTTGTTGTAACAACTGACGGAAGTATATCCGATATTCCGCGTGAAGAATACCAGGAAGCAGAGGAAAGGGTGGTCAGGGAACTTTCTTCAATAAAAAAGCCGTTTGTTGTGATAATGAACTGTACTGCTCCTGAATCTGAAAGTGTAAAAACAATGTGTGCTGAACTTACAGAAAAATATGGGACTGCAGTAATTCCGGTGAACTGTCTTGAACTTGATGAAGAAACAATAAAAATGATTCTCGGCGAAATTCTGTTCTCTTTCCCTGTCCGTGAGGTAAATATTGTTATGCCGCGCTGGATAAACGGAACCGAAAAAGGACACTGGCTGAGAACAAGAATTTTTTCTGTAATAAAAGATTCTGCAGCCGGGATAAAAAATATTCGTGATTCCGAAGGCATGGCTTCCAGGATAAATGAATGTGAAGAGGTTTCTTCAGTTTCGGTGAAAAATACTGATCTTGGAAAGGGAAGTGTAACCCTTGCTCTGTCGGTGAACGATAATCTTTTCTACAGAATAATAGGCGAATCAGCTGGAATTGATATAGAAGATGAAAGTGAACTTCTTCCTGTTCTCTCTGAACTGAGTGAAATAAAGAAAAAATATGCCCGTATTGAAGCGGCACTCAATGAGGCCTGGGCAACAGGATACGGAATAGTTATGCCGGATATGAGTGAACTTTCACTTGAAGAACCTCAGATTATCAAACAGAGTGGAAAATACGGAGTAAAACTGAAGGCATCAGCCCCTTCACTTCATCTTATGAAGGCTGATATCAATACTGTAATAAGTCCTATAGTCGGCTCGGAAAAACAAAGTGAGGATCTTGTGCAGTATCTGATGAACGAATTTGAAGAAAGTCCTGAAAAGATATGGGAATCCAATATTTTTGGCAAGTCCCTGCATGATCTTGTAAATGAAGGACTTCACAGTAAACTTATGAAAATGCCTCCTGAGGCAAGGATGAAGATTCAGGAGACACTTGAGCGAATAATAAATGAAGGGTGCAGCGGATTAATCTGCTTCATTCTATGAATAAAAAAAGCTGCATTCATACGAGTGCAGCTTTTTCATGTTTATTTCTTTTCCGTTTCAGAGGAATGACGGCAGATCTTTTTTGCTATATACTGGGGACGGCGTTTGGTTTCCGTGTATGTCTTGGAGAGGTAGATTCCGCTTATTCCGTTACAGAAAAGCTGTATACCTGAGATAAAGCATATTATACATGCTGTGGACGGCCATCCGGCAACCTTGTCTCCGAACAAAAGAGCACGTATAAATATAAAACACACACCGAGAAATGCAACAATGCAGAAGATTATTCCTATGATTGATGAAATTGCAAGCGGAGCAGTGGAAAAGGCAACCACACCGTCAATAGCGTATATAAGCAGTCCCCAGAAAGACCACTTTGTTTTTCCGCCCACTCTTTCTCTGTTTTCGAATTCAAGCCACTTTGTTTCAAAACCGACCCATGAGAAAATGCCTTTTGAAAATCTGTTGTATTCTGAAAGTGACAGTATGGCATCGACCATTCTTCTGCTCATCATTCTGAAATCACGGGCACCGTCGACTATTTCTGTTTTTGAGATTTTCGCCATAATCTTGTAGAACATCTTTGCAAACCATGATCTTATCTTAGGTTCACCGGTTCTTGTATATCGTCTTGATGCAACACAGTCATATTTTTCTTCGGTTTTGAGAATCCGGTACATCTCCTCAATAAGTTCCGGCGGATCCTGAAGATCAGCGTCGATTATTACTGTGTAGTCTGCATCGGAATTTTCAATTCCTGCATACATGGCAGCCTCTTTGCCGAAGTTCCTTGAGAACGTTATATAGCTTATTCTCTCATTTTTTTCTGAATACTCCTCCAGAATTTTCAGAGTTTTGTCCTTTGAACCGTCATCGACAAACAAATACTCCATATCTATATCATATTTTTCACGCATACTTGTATATACTTTTTCCATCTCCTCAACGAAAACGGGGATAGTTTCCTCTTCGTTGTAGCATGGAATTATTACTGTGATTTTTTCCATTGAATCCTTCCTTAACGAAAATATATACATTGATTATATCATAATAAATATTTGTTTTCAATATGATTCAGATTAAAAGTTATAATTTTTTTTCACTTTTTGAATCAGAGTATTGACATTGCTGAAAAAAAAAAGTAAACTTATATTAAGTGTGTTTTTAAAAAGAAATTTATTAAGCTGGAGGTAAAAATGAGTTTGTCGGTCATGGCATTAAAACAAAATAAAATCTTTAAATTCAGTTTCAGGCTGGTGATTATATGTCTTTCACTTGAGATTTTTGTTTTTAACATCAATTCTGCTCATCTGCTTTTCGGTAAGTACGATGAGAAAGTTCTTGATATATCTTCAGCTGAGCTGCAGAACTTTGATGCTGCATCCGGAACAAATGAAAACGGCGGTAACTCTGTTATTGAATTCAAAGGTATTAATACGCCGGTGGGAACCATATGTTTTGAAGCACAGTCTGATAAAAAGAGTGTTGTTGAGTTTTCAGTGGATATGAGTGATGACACAAACTCAGCAGGCTACAGATGGGGAGCGGCAAAGGCAAAGGTAATCAAGGACAATACAAGGAGCCGTACAGTGCCGTGTAATTTTTCCGGAAATGTACATGATCTGAGGATATCATTCAATACTGATGATGATGAAACTGTGGTACTGAGCAGTATCAGAATCAATACCCCCATCAGATTTCACTTTTCTGTAATCAGATTTATAATAATGATTGGTGCAGGGTTTATAGTTTATTCACTGGTTTCACCTGATATATTTTTCAGAAGATATTCTGAAGTTCAGAACAAAGCTGAACTTACTGCAAAAATATTTACAGTATTTATGGTTTTGCTGTCACTGTTTGTGACCAATATGGCAAGATACAAGGACAGCGACCACAGTATAGCAAAGGATTTTGGCTCAACGTGGGGAAACCAGATTACAATGGAGCTTGTTGATTCGTTTGAAAACGGACGTGTTGATATCATGACCGATATGAACGAAAAACTCCTTGAACTTGAAAATCCTTACGACTGGAGTCAGCGAACTGATGAAGTAGGTTCATATCCGTGGGATCACCTTCTTTATAACGGAAAATATTATTCATATTACGGTATTGCACCTGTACTTACACTTTTCCTTCCGTATCACAAACTTACCGGATATTATTTTCCTTCATGCTGGGCAGTTTTCCTGTTTGGCGCCTTTGGAATAATCTTTCTCACAAAGTTCTGGCTCAGTCTTGCTGAAAAGTTTTTCAAAAATACATACGCATCACTTATTCTTGCCGGACTTGTAATAATGCAGCTTTCATCGGGAATAATTCTTTGTAATTTCTCACCGCTTTTCTATGAAATTGCACAGTCATCAGGTTTCCTTTGTACAGTGGCCGGTGCGTACTTTCTTATGAGTTCCAATGTCCTCGGAGAAAGGTGGTAAGGTGGCGTGTTGCCGTTTCAGGAATCTGGCTGAGTCTCGGTGTTCTCTGCCGTCCTACGATAGCGGTTTACTGTATGACTGCGATGATACTGCTGTTTGCCGGTTTCAGAAAGATAAATTATCTGTCTGATAAAAAACAGGGATATACTTATCTTGCATGCGCTCTTGTTCCGTATATAGTTATCGGCTCGGTGCAGATGTGGTACAACTATGCCAGATTTGGAAATCCGCTTGATTTCGGAATACAGTATTCGCTTACCATAAATGATTTTACTTCGTCTCAGTATCACACTCATTTTGCTGCAGCCGGTTTCTGGGGATTCCTTTTCCAGCCGCCTGTATTTACAGAAACATTTCCGTTTTTCCGTGCCGACAGGATACAGCTTTTCACCCCGCAGGGATATTATTTTGTTGCGACAGGTGCAGCACTCGGACTGATATGGAAAGCACTTCCTGTTGCAGCTTACGGCAAAGCATTACACGCATACAGATATTCGCAGGATAAAAACAAACTACTGTATGCCGTAATAATCGCAGCGGTCTGTATAATCTGTCCGTTTGCAGTGATCTTTTCAATATGGGAAAGCGGTTTTGCCGCAAGATACTGTGTTGACTTTGTATGGGAAATGATTACCGGTGCTATGATAATCTGTTTCATTATCCACAACAACTGCAGAGAAAACACAAAAATACATCTTAACAAAATGCTGATTTTTTCAATGGGAGTCAGCGTTGTGATGAATATGGCTCAGCTGTGGTCATACATAACCCCGCCTGAGCAGTTCAGCGTTGAATGGCAGGCAAAGGCGCTTTCATTTGCCCGTTTGTTCGAATTCTGGATTTAAAAAACCAACTAAAAAACAAGGAGAAAAAAACAATGAATAAACCTGAAAAATTATATATGGTTGTACCATGCTACAATGAAGAAGAAGTACTTAATGAAACTGCCGGAAGACTGAAGAAAAAGTATATTTCACTTATTGAGAGAAATATGATCTCACCTGAGAGCAGGGTGGTTTTCGTAAATGACGGTTCAAAGGATGAAACCTGGAATATCATCTGCAGCCTGCATGAATCTGATCCGGATTTCTTTTCCGGTGTAAACCTTGCCCATAACGCAGGCCATCAGAATGCTGTTCTTGCGGGGCTTATGACAGTAAAGGATATCTGTGATATGGCTATAACAATGGACGCCGACCTTCAGGACGATATTGACACTATTGATGCCATGGTTGAGAAGTACTATGAAGGAAATCAGGTCGTTTATGGTGTGAGAAATGCCCGTGATACAGATACATTTTTCAAGCGTTTCACAGCAGAAGGCTTTTATAAGTTTATGAAGGTTATGGGTGCTGATGTTGTTTTCAATCATGCTGACTTCCGCCTTATGAGCAAACGTGTGCTCGCTGAACTTGCAGGCTTCAGGGAAGTAAATCTCTTCCTCAGAGGTATGGTTCCGCTTATCGGTTTTAAGAGCTGCAGCGTTTATTACGAGCGACATGAAAGATTTGCCGGTGAGAGCAAGTATCCTTTGAAAAAAATGATGGCATTCGCGATAAACGGTATTACCTCATTCAGCACCAAGCCGCTTAAACTTATAACTACACTTGGCGGAATAATGTCGTTTTTAAGCATACTTGCATTTATATGGGCTTTTGTTGTTAAGGTTATCGGACATTCAGAGATTGGCTGGTCAAGTATGATGTGCTCCATCTGGCTTATCGGTGGTCTCCAGCTCCTCTGCCTTGGAATTATCGGTGAGTATGTAGGCAAGATATATGCTGAAGTAAAGCAGAGACCGAGGTATATTATTGATGAATTTATAAACAAATAAAAAAATAATTAATCCCTTACAGCTTTCGACACATTTCACTCCGAATCTGATGTAAAATTATAGTAAACAGTAACACTAAATTTTATATCAGAAACGGGGTGATTTTTTGTTCGGCCTGTCATTCGAAGACGGGAAACTGATGGTGCACCTTTGTGAAGAGATTGATCATCACAGCGTTTCATCAATGCGCAGCAGGATTGATCTTGAAATAAAGCAGAATATTCCGTCAGAAGTGATTCTTGACTTCGGAGATGTAAGTTTTATGGACAGTTCCGGTATCGGCCTTATTATGGGTCGGTGCCGGATTATGAATGAGATAGGAGGAGTGGTAAAAATCAAAGACGCTTCAGAGCAGATCAGAAAGATATTCAGACTATCAGGGATAGACAGAATAACAAAAGAATATTAAGAGGAACAAAAATGAGTGTAAGTGATCATATAAAAATCAGTTTTCCGGCCAGAGCGGAAAACGAAGGATTTGCACGAACGGCTGCTGCAGCATTTATATCAAAGGCAGATCCGCGTGTTGACGAGCTTGCAGATATCAGAACAGCTGTTTCGGAAGCTGTTACAAATGCTGTTGTACATGCTTACCGTGAAACTGACGGGCTGATATCAATGACAATTAAACTTACTGAATACAGGGAAGTGATAATACATATAAGAGACAAAGGCTGTGGTATAGAGGATATAGAGAAGGCCATGACGCCGCTGTATACAACAGCTGAAAACGAAGAGAGATCAGGACTTGGATTTTCTGTTATGGAGAGCTTTATGGATAAGGTATCTGTGAAAAGTGAAGCAGGAAAAGGAACCTGCGTGTGCATGAGAAAAAAACTTTCGGCAGGCACTGATGCAGAAGGTTGAGGACAACCTCGGACTTGTAAGACTTTGTGCAAACAGATTCCGCGGTAAAGGTATTGATTATGATGATCTGTATTCTGCCGGATGCGAGGGTCTGATTAAGGCAGTCCGGTCGTTTGATGAGGAACGTGGTGTCAGATTTTCAACATATGCGGTTCCGGTTATTCTGGGTGAGATCAGAGGTTTATTCAGAAACGGCGGAGTTGTTAAAGTCAGCAGAAGCCTGAAGGAACTTTTTTTAAAGGCTTCGCGTGAACGGGATTCCTTTATGAAAAAAAACGGCAGAGAGCCGCAGATGTCAGAACTTGCTGAGATTTTAGGTGTTTCCGTGGTACAGCTTGCAGAAGCGATGTCATCCGGACAGCCGGTTCTTTCTCTGACTGAATCAGATGAGGACGGAGAGGGACAGATTGATGTCCCTGTTCCGGCTCCTGATGAGAAAATAAGCGATTTTCTTGCACTTAAACAGATTATTTCACAGCTTGATGATACTGAAAAGAAGCTTATCGAGTTAAGATATTTTAAAAATCTTACACAAAGCCGTACTGCTGATATTCTTGGTATGACACAGGTGCAGGTGTCAAGGAAGGAAAAGAAACTGCTTCTGAAAATGAGGGAGAAATTAATGGAGTAATTTTTCTCAAAGTCCTTGACTTTGTATTGAAAAAATGTTATTATAATAATTGTTTCGGCCGGAACCAGAGGTTCGGGCTTGTTTTTTTACAGGAAGGAAAACGGATAATATATGAAATTTAACGAACTGCATTTAACCGAAGAAATACTCAGAGCAGTAGAAGATATGGGATTTACGGAAGCTACAGAGATACAGGAAAAAAGTATTCCTCTTATTCGCAGCGGAGCTGATATTATCGGAAAATCAAATACAGGCACAGGAAAAACTGCGGCTTTTGGCATTCCGGCTATAGAAAGTATTTCCCGTGAGAAGAACGGAGTAGAGGTGCTTATTCTTTGTCCTACGCGTGAACTTGCAATGCAGGCATGCGGAGAGATAAAAAAATTCTCCAGGTATATGAACTGGGTAAAACCTTGTGCAGTATACGGCGGAGCAAGCATGGAAAGGCAGATTCTTGACCTTAAGCACGGTGCTAATCTTGTTGTAGGTACACCTGGACGTGTTATGGATCATATGAGAAGACGTACGATTAAACTTCAGAATCTTAAGATGATTATCCTTGATGAAGCTGACGAGATGCTCAATATGGGATTCCGCGAGGATATTGAGAGTATTCTGAACGACATACCTGAGGAAAGGCAGACGATACTGTTCTCTGCAACAATGCCTCCGGCGATTCTGGCTATAACAAACCAGTACCAGAAAATGCCGGAACTTATTAAGATAGATCAGAAGTACAGAACAGTTGATACCATTGAACAGTATTATTTTGAAGTACCTTCAGGTATGAAGACTGAAACAATGCAGTATCTTCTTATGGCCTATGAGCCAAAGGCTTCCATGATATTCTGCAATACAAAGAAGATGGTTGATGAACTTACGGAGGCTCTTACCGCAAAGGGATTTAAGGCTGCCGGTCTCCATGGTGATATGAAGCAGAGTCAGAGAAGCTTTGTTATGGACAAGTTCAAATCAGGAAAGATAAATATTCTTATTGCAACAGATGTAGCTGCAAGAGGTATTGATGTAAGCGGAGTGGATGTTGTATTCAATTATGATCTTCCCCAGGATAACGAATACTATATTCATCGTATAGGAAGAACAGGACGTGCCGGAAAGTCAGGAACAGCATATACACTCATCAGCAACAGAAAACAGGTTTATGATCTCAGAGCACTTTCAAAATATATTAAAACAGAAATCAGGGAAAAGGAACTTCCTGAAAGAAGTGAGATAGTAAATGCTAAGATGCTTAAGGTAGTTTCGAAGATAACCGCAGCCTCTGAACAGCCTTTAAGGGAGGAAGCAGAGATAATCCTCAGCATTCTCAGCAAGGAAGGATATTCTGCCGAAGAGATTGCCGGAATTCTTATTAATCTCCGTCTGAACAAGGAACTTAAGAATATACCTGAATTCGAAATCCCGAAGGTTAGCAAGAAGGAAAAGGTAAAATCACAGGGAGCAAAGCTTACAAAGGATAAGGCTGTCAAGATAGAAATCTCATCGGGAAAACTCAGCAGAATAGCTCCAAACTTTATTCTCGGCGCACTTGTTGAAGCAACCGGAATGCCGGGCAGGAGTTTTGGAAAGATTGAAATATTTGAAAGATACTCCACTGTCGAAGTTCCGGATACTGATGCTGAATTTATTGTTGATGCACTTAACAATACAAAGATAAACGGAAAAAAAGTCAGTGTAAAACTCTGCGAAAGAAAAACACCGGACAAAAACGGCTCGTATCGTCATGGCGGATCCGGAGGAAACGGAAGAAGAAATGAACGTTCAGGAAGAAAAGGACGTCAGGGCGGTCACAGGAGAAGAAAATAATAAAACGGAAGGGGAAAGGAACCATGTCAAACAGGAATGACGGCAATAAGCATGTTTCATCTTCGGGACAACCAAAAAAAAGTATTGTTCTCCGCATACTTGTGCTTATAGTTGCAGCTCTTATGTTTTTAGGTGCGATAATTATTCCGTTCTGGGCATCCGGAACGTTTAACTATTAAGTAAAAAAACCTGTCGGATTGAACCGGCAGGTTTTTTTGGGAAATGAATTAAATAAGTGTATTTAAAAAGAAAATATCAGAAAATAATAGACAGATTACGCATAAATGTTGTCTGTTAACAATAATTAGTATATACTTTTTCAGCTGTATTATCAACCATAAATCTGAATTAAAGGTATGAAAAATGAATATGTTTTTATTGAAATAATCAGAAAAAAGTGTTATACTTTATTGTACTGAAGAGTACGATATTATCAGAAGGCGGTAAACGATGAAAAAAAGACTGGTTTTTACAGTGGTTACAGCGAGAGCCTCCGCACCGGAACAGAGACAGCTGCTTGACGGCATTATTTCTCAGGCTTTTGAGACGGATATTGATGTTATCGTTGTTTCCAATGTGTATAATGCATCAGAATACAATTCATTTATTACTCATGAAAACAGTATATACGATATAATCAATTCAAGAAAACATGACGGAATAATATTTACAGATGACTCGTTTATGAATCCGGAACTCAGAAACGATGTCATGGAGCTGATTGATAAAAGCGGAGTCCCTGTTGTCTGCATAGGGGCAGGGGATACAAAATATACAACAGTGAACAGTGATACTGAAAAAGATATCGAAAAGATCACAGACCATCTGATTGACGTTCACGGATTTAACGATATTGATATTCTTACCGGACCAAAAGAAAATGCGGATTCCAAAAAAAGAGTAAACGGATACAGGAAATCTCTTAAGAATCACGGAATAGAATTTTGCGAAGATAAAGTGATACACGGCGATTTCTGGATTACATCAGGTGAAAAAACGGCAAAAGAATATGCGGACAAAATGCGGCCTCTTCCTCAGGCGGTTTTATGCACTAATGATTACATGGCATACGCACTCTGCGATACACTCGTAAGCCGCGGTATAAGAATACCCGAAGATGTAACAGTCACCGGATATGAGTATATCGGAGGCCGTACTGATCATTATCCGGTACTGACAACTTTTCACAGGAACAGAAAATCACTTGGCCGGCAGGCTGTAGTTATGCTTTACAATAAAATAAACAATAAGGAAAATGAATCTGAGTTCAGAATGGACGGGGAATTTATTCCGGGCGACAGCTGTTCATGCGGTGCTGATTATAATCAGATTTCCTCGGAAATCAGAGAAAAGAAAATACAGTCTTACTATTCCACACTGAACGATACCGGTATGCTTGAGCAGTTTCTTACAGAATCAATGAGTATTTCTGATTTTATAGCAGCACTTAAAAGGCATTCGTATTTTATCCCTGATCTTTCAGGACTTTATCTGTGCCTGTATGATGACTGGTGTGTTTCCTCTGAAACAGGAAAGAAGAATTTTCAGGGGAAAGAAGGTGTGGTCTGCTACACTATTTCCGATATATACAGGGATATTGCTCCGCCTGTTCACTTCAGAAGAAACACTATGTTTCCTGATGAACTTCATAATGAAAATAAACCTAATGCATATTACTGCTGTCCGGTTTTCTTTATGGACCAGGATTTCGGATACATGATAGTAAGGTATGATAAGGTAAAGTGTTTCGGTGAGTCGTTCCGTAACTGGAACAACATCGTGGCGAATGCACTCGAATTTCTCAGAATGAAAAATGATATAAGTTATCTTATGCGTTGTCAGAATCTGTCCGAATTCCGTGATTCCCTGACAGGTTTTAACAACAGAGACGGATTTGTGAATGAAATGAATATCGCACTGAGAAACGCAGGGAAAGATTCTTTCAGTATAATGATCATTCATCTGAATCCCGTAAATACGCTGCTGTCAGTAGAAATTAACATGCAGGAATCCGCCGCAGCGCTTATTCTTGGAATCAGCGAAATAATCAGGGAAATATCATCGGAGCGCGGAAAGATATGTGCCCGGCTTGACCGCAATACTTTTGCAGTGTCAGAGATAATTACCGGTAATTCTGAAGAGATGAGCATTTTTGAGGAAAAACTTCGGGTTCGTCTGTATGGGTTTTTCAGAGAAAAAAATATATACGGAGATAATCTCTGTCATCTTTTTTCAACAGAGGGAAAATCCGATTTCAGTTCTGAACTTGAAAAAGCTGA
>SAMEA3663038__coassemble_297_pt1 | contig 17325 bp, 16 predicted proteins | sample SAMEA3663038__metabat2_low_PE_024 | metagenome-assembled genome bin SAMEA3663038 (sample SAMEA3663038) | pig gut metagenome | biome: pig gut; feature: pig-associated habitat; material: faeces | place: France | collected 2012
ATCTCCGTGCAGATCGGCACCGGCAAACGCAATTTATTTATTGCGTTTACTATAATTATGTGTGATAAAATATTACAGTAAACAAAAACTATCCGTAACCTTATCATTACGGATAGTTTTTTTATATTCGTTTAAATTACTCAGAGTCTTCCATCTGCTCGTCCAGCATCTTTTCAAATTCATCCTCCGGAAGAGGCTTTGAAAAATAATATCCCTGAATATAATCGCAGCCGTGCTCAGTAAGGAAGTCGAGATGTTCTTTGGTTTCAACACCCTCAGCAACTACCTTCAGTCCGATAAAATGTGCCATATCGATAATTGAAGATACTATGCTGTCAGCCTTCTGACTCTGTCCGATCTTTCTGATAAATCCCATATCTATCTTGAGAATATCAAAGTTAAAGTCCCTCAGTGTACTGAATGATGAATAACCGCTTCCGAAATCATCAATAAGAATCTGTGTTCCCTTTTCCCTCATAGTCTCGATAATCTCGTTTTTATTATCCATAGCATCGGCCCAGGCTGTCTCAGTAATTTCATAACGCGGAATTATACTGTGGTCAACCATTATCTCTATGTTTTTCATAACACCGTCAATTGTGTCCGAAGCGTAAAAATCCATTCCTGAAAGATTTACAGAAATCGGGACAATATTCTTTCCGTCCTGCTTTCTCTTCTTTAGAAATTCAGTTACACAGTCGGATATGTAAAGATCGACTCTTGAAACACTTCCGTTTTCCTCCAGAGCAGGAATAAACATTCCCGGCGGTATAAATGAACCGTTGCGTTTCCACCTTACCAGAGCTTCTGCAGAGACTATCCTGTGTGTAACGGCATCAAAAATAGGCTGATAAAACGGCTGGAATTCTCCGTCACGAAGTGCCTTTTCAAATCCGCTCACAACAAGTTTACCGGAAAGATATCTTTCCTCTTCAAGATCACTGAATGCAGCATACGGAACATTATAGACATCCTTAATTCCCTTAAATGCCATTATCGCATGATCCACCATGTCCGACACAGCTGATTTTTTATTGGTAACATTGTAAATTCCGCAGGTAATAAGTACATCCACTTCCCTGTCATCTGATTCAATACGCTGATGCGAAATCTTCATAATCTCTTCAGGATTGAAGTTCTCCCTGCGAACAAGCATAATAAAATGATCCGATGCAGGAAATCTTCCGATTACTACCGGTTTAAGAAATGAACTTCTCAGCATATCTGCATATTCCTTAAGAAACTCGTCACATCTTGCTGTACCGAATATCTTATTGATAACCTTGAACCATTTTATATTTGTAACAAGCACAGCAAATTCATCATTTTCGCTGCTGTTTTGAAGAACATAGGAAGCCTGACTGACAAATCCCTTGTAGTTGCACAGTCCTGTCAGAGCATCATTTTCCCAGACAGCTGTTTCATCTGCGACACAAAGAAGAACTGTTTCCCTGGCACTGTCAATATACTGGAATTCATACTTCAGGTATCTCTTCTCACCGGTTTCGGAAATGCCATGAACATAAACAGCATAGATTTTTTCCTTTTCAAGATATTCCCGTACATTTTCTGCGGAGATTTTTTCAAAGAATTCATCGCGTTCATTTACATCTATCAGTTTTTCGTATATATCCCTGCGGAAAAAGTCGTAGTCATAAAGTAAATTTTCGTTTCCCATATCAGTATTATTGGCAAGAGACCTGCCTCTTCCTGAATTAATGAAAACAATAGTTGTAAATTTATACTGTTTGAGTGCCAGATATGTTCCTACGACATTTTTATAGTATTCATCAGATATATCATTTACCTGAATAACAGCCTCAACATCGTTGTTGACAAGATTTCTAATCATACTGACATGGAGTTCCCGCACCTCTACACTTCCGTCAGGCATACTGACATTGTAGGAACACTTAACATCCTTTTCGTTTGCAGCAAAGCGTTCCTTAAGCCTGTCCGAATCGAGAATGTCTGAAACACACTTTATCATGGAGTCATCATTAATATCTGAAAGAATGACCTTCCGGCACGCTCCCATTGCTCCGGATTCCCTGCAGTTCAATATACTGTCCCTTTTACTCTCGTCCAGACCGTAACATGAAATAACTGAATCAGAAGTAAGACTGATATTAATCATGGAGGAATTTTCAGAAAGTGAAATGAGTATTGAATCCAGTTCTTCCTTATGCTTCTGCTCCTTGATAAGCCTTTCATTATCCGCCTTTCTTGCAGACTTTCTCATCTCATAGCCTATGATAAGCATTACAGCGAAAATTATCGCACAGAATACCATAAGATAAATTTTCATGGCAGATGAAAACCTGTATGCTTCGCTCTGTATATCATCAAGTACAAGTATCCATCCTCTGCCGGCCAGATAATTATAGACAGATACGTATTTTTCACCGTTTTCGGAAGAAGTATATTCAAAAGAGCCCGTTTCATCCTGACTGCAGGTTTTATATTTTTCGCACAGTTCCTGTATATACCTGTTCTCGGCAGAAACTGTTATTTTTTCCGAATCATCATTGAATATGTATGTTCCGTCAGCAATATTGACCATGTAGTATTCGGCATTGTCAAAACCTCTGTTTTCAAAATCGTTCAGTCTCTGAACAAGTCCCGAAGTATACACACCAAGTCCGACCATACCAAGCGGATTGCCGTTCTCATCAAAAATTCCTTTATACATGGAAACTATCTGCTTACCGCTTGCCGGAGAAATAATGATACCGGTATCATAAACTCCCTCTCCTGCCTCTGTCAGAGCATTGCGAAGCTGCTGAAGCGATCCTTCATCTTTTCTCGTTATCATTCCCACAACAGCGGGATTGGTGTGAGCAAGTACATGAGTATTCCATTCACTGACATAAATACCTTCAAGATTGTCTATTTTTGAAGAAAAATCTTCAGTAAATTCCTGAGCAGATTTTATCACCTGCTCATTTTCCGGCTGCAGCACTGCCCCGACTATTTCCGGGCTGCAGCTGTAGAGGCTCAGCATCTGCTCAACATTTCCTAAATACTCCTCTATCATTTCTGAACGGCTGTCAGATATTGTTTTCATATGCTCAACCGAACTTCTGCCCGCCCTTTCCGATACAATAATGGTAACTACAATGGAAAGAACGACCATTATAAGAATCTGAACTGCTATCAGAACATATATAGTATGTCTTCTGGTATATTTACTGTGTTTCATGCATATCACCCCTGTTTTGTCAGAATGACGGATCATCTGTAATCCCTTTTCATATCCGCCCCGTTAACCTAATATATATTATAGTATACCATAATACTCTTTTGAATTCAATAATAATCTTTTGGATTCAATATTTTTTAACATACATTTGACAATTGCATGATTTCATACTTTACATTCCGCATGGTACAATAATAATGCCGGCAAATGATAAACAATGTTTCTGAAAGGAAGTCTATAAATGAAAACAAGCAGAATATCATGTGCGCTTACCGCACTCACACTTGCAGCCTGCTCCCTTGCAGGCTGTGCAAACAAAACTGATGGCAGTGTCTCCACAGACAACGCCTCCACAGGCACCGTATCCACTGACGGTTCCACATCAATGGAAAAGGTTATCGGATTTCTCAGCGAAGCCTACATGGATAAAAACTCCGGTGTAAAAGTCACCTACAATCCTACAGGTTCAGGCTCCGGAATTCAGGCCGTGCAGGAAGGCCGGTGCGATATCGGACTTTCAAGCAGAGCACTCAAATCTGAAGAAGCTGAAAATCTTAAGGCCGAAGTTGTCGCAGTTGACGGAATTGCACTGGTAGTAAATCCGAAAAACACTGTCTCCGACCTGAGTCTTGAAGAAATTGCCGCCATATACACAGGAAAAATAAAAAACTGGAATGAGGTTGGCGGTTCTGACTCGCCTGTGGTATGCATAGGAAGAGAAGCTGCATCAGGCACCAGGGACGGTTTCGAATCAATAACCGGTACAGCGGATAAATGCGTATACACACAGGAACTCACTTCAACAGGTGATGTAATACAGACCGTTGCATCAAACCCAAATGCTGTCGGTTATGCATCCCTCGCCTCCGTAAGTGATTCAGTGTCAGTAGTAAACGTGGAAGGAGTAACACCTTCAGAGAAAACCATACTTGACGGCAGCTATAAAATCCAGCGTGACTTTTTACTTGTAACGAAAAAGGATTCAGAACTTACCGGCACAGCAAAGGATTTTTATAATTTCTGCATGAGCAGTGAAGCTGATGAGTTCATCAAAAAGGCAGGTGCAGTTCCGGTTGAAAAGTAATGTTATCGAACTTACCGGAAATCATTCTGCAGCAAAGCCGAAACAGAAAACGGCAAAAATAATCGAATCCGCAATGAAGACAGTATTTACATTCTGCGGATTTACTGCCGTAGCCTTTGTTCTTCTGATCAGCGTTTTCCTGATTGTTTCCGGAACACCGGCAATGGCCGAAATCGGCCTTAAGGATTTTCTGTTCGGGACAAAATGGGCCTCAGCTGCCAGCGAACCTTCATACGGAATTCTTCCGTTTATTCTCTCATCGGTATACGGAACATTCGGCGCTGTTCTTATAGGTGTACCGCCGGGAATTCTCTGCGCTGTATTTATCGCAAAGATAGCCGGAAAGAAAACATCCTCATTTGTAAACAGTGCAGTAAGCCTTATGGCCGGTATCCCGTCGGTTGTATACGGTCTTGTTGGAATGATTATTATCGTACCGGCTGTACGTGAAATCTTCGGTCTGCCGGACGGTGCAAATCTGTTTTCAGCAATAATAGTTCTCGCTGTTATGATTCTCCCTTCAGTAATCTCCGTTTCTGAAACGGCAATACGTGCTGTACCGAAAGAATACGAAGAAGCTTCTCTCGCACTGGGAGCAACAAAAACGGAAACCATATTCAAAGTTACTCTTCCGGCTGCAAAAAGCGGTATACTTGCGTCAGTTGTTCTCGGAATCGGTCGTGCCGTAGGAGAAGCAATGGCAGTTATGATGGTTGCCGGAAACGTTGCTAATATGCCGGAACTTTTCGGAAGTGTAAGATTTCTCACAACAGCAGTTGCCAGTGAAATGTCCTATTCCTCCGGACTCCAGAGAAAAGCGCTCTTCTCAGTGGCTCTCGTACTGTTTATTTTCATTCTTGCAATAAATCTGCTGCTTAATCTTGTAGTGAAAAGGAAGAAAAACTGATATGAACACAAAAATATCAAAAGGCAGGATAATCAAATCCACTCTGCTGAACGTCCTCATATGGTCAGCTGTCACCGTAATAGCACTGATTCTCTCAGGAACAGTAGTCTGCATACTTGCAAAGGGACTTCCGCATATCACCGGAGAACTTGTCACATCAAAACCGAGTCTTCTTAAAGGAACTGTCGGAATCCTTCCGAACATTCTCAATACACTCTATATAATTTTGATGACTATTATTGTAGTTCTCCCGCTCGGAGTCGGCGCTGCGGTTTATCTTAACGAGTATGCTTCAAATAAAAAAGCAGTACGTATAATTGAACTTGCAGCAGAAACTCTTTCAGGTGTTCCGTCAATCATATACGGACTTGTCGGAATGCTTGTATTTGTTCAGTTCTGCTCTCTTGGAACAAGCCTGATTGCCGGAGCACTTACCCTTGTAATCATGACTCTCCCTACAATAATGCGTACTACACAGGAAAGTCTTAAGACCGTTCCCGACAGTTTCCGTGAAGGTGCACTTGCCCTCGGAGCAGGAAAGTGGCATATGATAAGGACAACCGTCCTGCCTTCAGCAGTTGACGGAATAGTAACCGGTTGTATTCTGGCAGTCGGAAGAATAGTCGGAGAAAGTGCAGCCCTCCTGTTCACTGCAGGTATGGCAAATGAGATTCTCGGATTAAACGAAGCAGTTATGCCCGGAAAATCAGGTTCCACACTTACTGTATCGCTGTATATGTACGCCAAGGAACGCGGTGATTTTGATACTGCTTTTGCAATTGCAGCTATTCTGCTGTTCCTTACTCTTGTAATAAATATTTCTGCAAAAACTGCGGCTCAGAAATTAAAGAAGGATATTTGACATGGATATTATAAAAGCTAAAAACGTAAATCTCTGGTACGGAAATTTTCATGCTCTGAAAAACATAAATCTCTCCCTTCCGGAAAAACAGATAACAGCAATGATAGGACCTTCCGGATGCGGAAAATCAACATTTCTCAAATCCTTAAACCGTATGAACGACCTGGTGGAAGGCTGCCGTATTGAAGGAGAAATCACCCTTGGAAACGAAGATATTTACAATAACTTTGATGTAAACATTCTTCGCCGCCGTGTAGGTATGGTTTTTCAGAAGCCGAATCCTTTCCCTATGAGCATATATGACAACATCGCATACGGTCCGCGAATTCACGGTATAAAAGCTAAATCCACACTTGATGAGATAGTTGAAACCTCACTCAGAAAAGCAGCAATCTGGGAAGAATGCAAAGACAAGCTTAAGAAGAACGCACTGGGAATGAGCGGCGGACAGCAGCAGCGTCTCTGTATCGCAAGAGCTCTGGCAGTTGAACCGGAAATTCTGCTTATGGATGAGCCGACTTCAGCGCTTGACCCGATTTCCACTTCTAAAATTGAAGATCTGGCACTTTCCCTTCGCGACAAATACACTATCATCATGGTAACCCACAATATGCAGCAGGCCGCACGAATTGCTGATAAAACTGCATTTTTCCTGTTAGGTGAGGTAATCGAGTTTGATGATACGGATAAAATATTCTCCAATCCGGAGGACAAGAGAACTGAAAGCTATATAACAGGAAGGTTCGGATAATATGAGAGATAAATATGAAGAACAGCTTTTAACGCTGAATACAGAACTTATGAGAATGGGGGCACTGTGTGAAGAAGCCATAAGCTGTGCCGTCAGAAGCCTGACAGAAAATGATGGTACAATGAAGCAGAGAGTTTCCGAAACTGAAAAACAGATAGACCACAAAGAGCGTGACATAGAATCTCTCTGTATGAAACTTCTCATACACCAGCAGCCTGTAGCCACAGATTTCAGAATGATAACCTCCGCCCTTAAAATGATTTCTGACATGGAACGAATAGGCGATCAGGCTGAAGACATAGCTGAAATTGCAGAATACATAAGCGGAATAGACCTGAAATCAAAGGACACACTGAATGAAATGGCTAAAACCGCTGTTGATATGGTTATGAAAAGCATTGAATCATATATAGAACAAAGCACAAAGATTGCGTATTCTGTAATTAAAGAAGATGATACTATGGACGAACTGTTTATGAACGCAAAGAAACAGCTTATCTGCGAAATACAGAATTCCTCATCCGAAAATGCCGAAGCTCTTGTTGATATCCTTATGATTGCCAAATATTTCGAACGAATCGGCGACCATGCTGAAAATATCGCCGAATGGGTTGTCTATTCACTTACCGGAAAACATGATTTCTGATTTTTCACTCCGTTTGTTTACTTCGTTTTCAGATCAAAAATTATTCAGGTGTATTGAAATTTTTATTATAAATCTGATATAATGAATATTGACGAATTTACCTATTAACCACGACAGGAGGATTATAAAATGAAATCAGAAATATACACAGAATGCTTCAATGCCGCCAGAGAACTTATCAGCATTTCAAAGGCAGAACCTGGTGATATACTGATTGTCGGATGCTCAACAAGTGAGGTTTCCGGTGAGAAAATAGGCTCAGCTTCAAAGCCGGAGCTTGCTGAAGAAATTTTCATGGGTATATGGGAGGCTGCAAAGGAAGCAGGGGTATATCTTGCCGCGCAGTGCTGCGAGCATCTCAACCGTGCCGTTATTATAGAAAAAAGTGCAGCAAAGGAAAGAAACCTTGAGATAGTTAACGTCGTTCCACAGCCTAAGGCAGGCGGTTCATTCGCCACACAGGCATACAGACATTTTTCCGAACCTGCTGCAGTTGAACACATAAAAGCAGATGAAGGCATGGATATAGGTGACACACTTATAGGCATGCACCTTAAGGATGTTGCAGTACCTGTAAGACTTTCTGTAAACAGCATAGGAAAAGCGCACCTTGTATGTGCAAGAACCCGGGCAAAATTTATCGGCGGCGAACGTGCTCATTATGACGAAAATCTCTCATAAATACAGCTGAACAGAAGACATAAAAGCTAATCACAGCTTTTTATGTCTTTTTTTATTTTCAGAAAAATCTGCATTGAAAAATTTATTCCCTGCGAATGCCAGAACTCTTGTACAAACCTAACAAAATCAAGGCTTCAAAAGCCTGAAATAATTAGATTTATAATATATCGATAAATATTATACCAATATATTAAAATATCTATTGCACTACAATTTCAATTATGATATAATAAAGTAAATATGTTAAGTAGGAGAGGTGTATTCTATGAATAAAATTTCTATCATCGGCGCCGGCAGTGTCGGCTCAACAATCGCATACACACTGACTGTTCAGGGTGTTGCGTCTGAAATCGTATTAATCGATATCAACACTGCAAAAGCAGAAGGTGAAGCTCTCGATATCCTTCAGGGCACACCGTTATGCAGCCCTTGCAACATCTACCAGGGCAGCTATGAAGACGCAAAGGATTCTGACATTGTTATCCTTACATCAGGCATCGCAAGAAAACCGGGTCAGACAAGACTTGAACTTGCTCAGACAAATGTAAACATCACAAAGTCAATCATCCCTGAGATCACAAAGCATGCTCCAAATGCATTCTACATTATCGTCAGCAACCCTATCGACGTTCTGACATACACATTCTGCAAGCTTTCAGGTATTCCTGAAAACCGTATCATCGGTTCAGGTACAACAATAGACACTTCACGTCTCCGTGCAAAGCTCAGCGAATGCTACAACGTAAGCCAGAACAATATCCACGCATATATTTTCGGTGAACACGGCGATTCATCATTCGTTCCGTGGTCTCTTGCAAATATTGCAGGTGTTCCGATTGCTGAATGCAGCAAGTTCTTCGGCACTGATGAAATCAACTACGAAGAGATTGAAACCTTCGTAAGAACATCAGGCGCACAGGTAATTCAGCGCAAGGGTGCTACATTCTATGCTATCGCTGTGTCCGTATGTCACCTCTGTGAACAGATTCTCCACGGAATCGACACAGTTCTCCCTGTATCAACAATGATGCACGGCGAATACGGCGTTGACGATGTCTGCTTAAGCACACTCAACCTCGTAGGCAAGGAAGGCGTACGCTGCAAGGTAAACGTTCCTCTCACAGAAGAAGAACAGATAAAGCTTCGCAAGAGTGCTGACGCACTCAAGGAAGTAATCAAAAGTCTCGATATCTGATTAAGGAGTAAAAACTATGGAATATCGTATAGAACATGATTCTATGGGCGAAATGAAAGTTCCGGCAGACCGTCTCTGGGCTGCCCAGACACAGAGAAGCCATGAAAATTTCGAGATCGGTGTTGACATTGAAACAATGCCAAGAGAGATTACTCATGCTTTCGGAATTCTCAAAAAAGCTGCTGCTCTTGCTAACCACGAGTTAAAAAGCGAAAAGATGACAGCTGAAAAGCTTGAAGTTATCTCAAAGGCATGCGACGAAGTTATCTCAGGCTCACTTAACAGCCACTTCCCGCTTGTTGTATGGCAGACAGGTTCAGGCACACAGTCAAACATGAACGCAAACGAAGTTATCGCTAACCGCGCTAACCAGCTTGCCGGCAAGAAGCTCGTTCATCCTAACGATGATATCAACATGAGCCAGTCATCAAATGACACTTTTCCTACTGCTATGCACATCTCAGCAGTTATCGCAATAGAAGACAAGCTTCTTCCTGCAATCGAAACACTTGTTGCAACATTCAAAAGACTTGAAGCTGAAAACGAAGGAATCGTTAAGTCAGGCCGTACACATCTTCAGGATGCAACACCTATCAAGTTCAGCCAGGAAATCAGCGGTTGGCGTTCAAGCCTCGAAAGAGACGCAGAACTCCTCAGAATGGCAGTTAAGCCGCTTCATGAACTCGCTCTTGGCGGTACAGCAGTAGGTACTGGTCTTAACACACCTAAGGGCTTCTCCGAACTCGTTGCAGCCAAGGTTGCAGAACTTACAGGAAAGCCTTTCGTAACAGCAGAAAACAAATTCCATGCTCTTACTTCAAAGGATGAACTCGTATTTGCACACGGTGCAATAAAGGCGACTGCATGTGACATGATGAAGATTGCCAACGACGTACGCTGGCTCGCATCAGGTCCTCGTGACGGCCTCGGTGAGATTCACATTCCTGAAAACGAACCTGGTTCATCAATTATGCCAGGCAAGGTTAATCCAACTCAGTGCGAAGCTGTAACAATGGTTGCCGTTCAGGTTATGGGCAACGATGCTGCAGTTTCTATAGCAGCTTCCCAGGGCAACTTCGAGCTTAATGTATTTATGCCGGTTGCTGCATACAACTTCCTTCAGTCTGCACGTCTTCTTGCTGAAGCTATTATTTCCTTCAACAAGAACTGTGCAGTAGGCATTACAGCAAACAAGGAAAAGATGCACCACAATCTTCATAATTCACTCATGCTTGTAACTGCACTCAATCCGTATATTGGTTATGAGAATGCTGCAAAGACAGCTAAAAAAGCTTACAAGGATAACATTTCTCTCAGGGAAGCCTGTGTTGAACTCGGTTTCCTTACAGAAGAAAAATTTGATGAGGTTTTCCATCCTGAACAGATGGTATAAACCTTACAGTATTGGAGGTAAACAATGAAAGTCAGTTATTTCCCGGGCTGTACCCTCCGTACAAAGGCAAAAGATCTTGATAACTACGCTCGTAAGTGCGCTGAGATTCTCGGCGTAGAGCTCTGTGAAATCAAGGACTGGCAGTGCTGCGGCGGCGCCTTCGTTTCTGCTAAGGACGAAGTTGCTTCCAAGCTCTCCAGTGTCCGCGCTCTTGCTGCTGCAAGAGATGCAGGACAGCCGCTTGTTACGGTTTGTTCAGCATGCCACAACGTTATCAAGCAGACTAATGACGCTATGCAGAACGATGAAGAATTTGCCGCAAAGGCAAATCTCTACATGTCACAGGATAAGGATCCTTCAGAAGCTTACAACGGTGAGACTGAAGTATATCACTATCTTGAACTTCTTCGCGACGTAGTCGGCTTTGACAAGATCAAAGAAGCAGTTAAGAATCCGCTTACAGGTAAAAAGATTGCCGCTTACTACGGATGCATGCTTCTCCGTCCGGGCAAAGTTATGAACTTTGATGATCCGGAAAACCCAACAATTATCGAAGACTTCATCAGAGCACTCGGTGCTGAGCCGGTAATCTACCCTGCAAGAAATGAATGCTGCGGCGGTTATGTAATTCTTGAAGATGCAAAGTCAGCTGAAAAGAAGAGCAATAAGGTTTCAGAAAGCGCTGCAAACCACGGTGCTGAAATCATCGTTACAGCCTGCCCTCTCTGCAAGTACAACCTTGAAAAGAACGGCAGCTCAGTTCCTGTTGTTTACTTTACTGAGCTTCTCGCTGAAGCACTCGGTGTAAAGGAGGATACAGATGCTGAATAAAACAGAGCGTCAGAAGGAACAGATTCTTCGCATGAGCGGCGTAAACCCGCTTAAGTGTATGCGCTGCGGCAAATGCTCAGGTACATGTCCTTCATACGACGAAATGGAATATCATCCACATCAGTTTGTATACATGGTTGAAACAGGAGATATTGAAACTCTCAGAAATTCTGATTCAATCTACAAATGTCTTTCCTGCTTCGCCTGCGTAGACAGATGTCCGAGAGGCGTTGAACCTGCAAAGATTGTTGAAGCAGTAAGACTTACAGTTATCCGTGAAAAAGGCGTAAGCCGAATCACTCCAAACGAAATTCCGGCACTCCTCGATGACGAAACTCCACAGCAGCTTCTCATGAGTGCTATGAGAAAATACAATAAGTAAGAAAGGAGAAATATAATCCCATGCAGAGAATCGGAGTATTTGTCTGTCACTGCGGTACTAATATTGCCGGAACGATAGACGTTAAAGCAGTTGCTGAAGCACTGAAGAGCGAACCGGGTGTTGTTTTCTCCACAGACTATCAGTACATGTGTTCACAGGCAGGTCAGGATATAATCAAGGACGCCATCGCTGAACACAAACTCACAGGCATCGTAGTATGTTCATGTTCACCACGTATGCACGAAAATACATTCCGTAAGACAGCAGCTGCTGCAGGACTTAACTCATACATGGTTGAAATCGCAAATATCCGTGAACAGTGTTCATGGGTTCACAAAGAAATGCCGATTGGCACAGAAAAGGCTATTATTCTCGGTAAGGCAGCTATTGCCAAGGTAAGCCTCAACGCTCCTCTCACACCGGGCGAAAGCCCTGTTACAAAGCGTGCTCTCGTTATCGGCGGCGGTATTGCCGGTATCCAGACAGCTCTTGACATTGCTGATGCAGGTTTCCCTGTTGATATCGTTGAAACAAAGCCTACTATCGGCGGCAAGATGGCTCAGCTCGACAAGACATTCCCTACACTTGACTGTGCAGCATGTATCCTTACACCAAAGATGGTTGAGGTTGCCCAGCACGAAAATATCAGAATCTTCTCATACAGTGAAGTTTCAGAAATCAAGGGCTTCGTAGGTAACTTTGATGTTAAGATCAAGCGACGTGCACGTTACGTTAAGGAAGACATCTGTACAGGATGCGGTGCATGTACGGAAAAATGTCCTCAGAAGAAGGTTCCGAACGAATTCAACCTCGGTATGGATAACCGCCGTGCAATCTACATTCCGTTTGCCCAGGCAGTTCCGAAGGTAGCAACAATTGACGCTGACTACTGTACAATGCTCAAAACAGGCAAGTGCGGTGTCTGCTCAAAGGTCTGCACAGCAGGTGCTATTGACTACCAGGCAAAGGATGAATACGTTGAAGAAAAATACGGCGCAATCGTAGCTGCAACAGGCTTCAACCCTATTTCAATGGATAAGTTCGACGAATATGCTTATTCACAGTCCAAAGACGTTATCACATCTCTCGAATTCGAAAGACTTACAAACGCAGCTGGTCCTACAGCAGGTAAACTCCTCCGTCCTTCAGACGGCGAACATCCTCACACAATCGTATTCGTACAGTGCGTAGGTTCAAGATGTGCAGCATGTGCTGAAAAAGGCAAGGAATACTGTTCAAAGATCTGCTGTATGTACACAGCAAAGCATGCAATGCTTACACGTGACAAGTATCCTGATACTGATGTTTATGTATTCTACATAGACGTTCGTACACCTGGTAAGGCATTTGACGAATTCTATCGCCGTGCTGTTGAAGAATACGGTGTTCACTATATCAAGGGTATGGTCGGAAAGGTTTCACCTGAAGGCAACAAGCTCAAGGTTCAGGCTTCAGACCTTATTGCCGGCAAACAGCTTCACATCGATGCTGACCTCGTTGTTCTTGCCGCTGCTATCGAACCTGACAAGTCTGCACGTCCGCTTGCTACTATGCTTACAGCAAGTATGGATACTAACGACTTCTTCACAGAAGCTCATCCAAAGCTTCGTCCTGTAGAAAGCCCGACAGCAGGTGTATTCCTCTCAGGTACTTGTCAGGGTCCTAAGGATATTCCTGAAACAGTATCACAGGCTGGTGCTGCTGCTTCAAAGGTTATCGGACTTCTCTCCAAGGATAAGCTCACAGGTAACCCATGTGTTGCTCACTCAGACGAAAATATGTGTAACGGCTGTTCAACATGCGGAAACGTATGTCCTTACGGCGCTATCACTTACGAAGACAAGGAATTCAGAATGCCTGACAGAACAACAAAGATGCGCAGAATCGCTGTTGTTAACGAAGCGGTATGTCAGGGCTGCGGCTGCTGTACAGTTACATGTATGTCAGGCGCTATGGATCTCAAGGGCTTCATGAATAAACAGATTATGGCGGAGGTAGACGCAATATGCAAGTAAACGGAGAATTCAAGCCGCTTATTGTGGCTTTCTGCTGTAACTGGTGTTCCTACGCAGGCGCTGACCTTGCAGGTAACAACAGACTTAACTATCCGGCAGAAGTAAAGATTATACGTGTTCCATGCTCATGCAGAGTTAATCCGATGTTCATTCTCCGTGCTTTCCAGCGCGGTGCTGACGGTGTTATCCTCTGCGGATGTCATCCGGGAGACTGTCACTATACATCAGGTAACTATTACACACGCCGCCGTATGGCACTTCTCTTCTCAATGCTCGATTACCTCGGCATCGAAAAGGAACGTACACGTGTGGAATGGGTATCAGCAGCTGAAGGTGCAAAGTTCGCTGCAACAATGAATGATTTCGTTGAGAAGATTACAGCTCTCGGCGAAAACAAGAGACTGGAGGATCTGAGATGCAAGAAATAAAACGCGAAGATCTCATAGCAAAGGCTGCCCAGTTACTCGCTGACGGTACTGTTGACCGTGTTATCGGCTGGAAAAAGGGCGAATTTGATTATGACGTAACACCTGCAGTGTTCACTTCAAAGGAAGAACTCGAAAGCGAATTTGTATGGAACGACTTCTGCGGTGCAAACTTCTCTAAGTATCTTAGAAAAGAAGCAGACAAGACTGAAAGCAAGGTTATGGCATTCCTTAAGCCTTGTGACACATACAGCTTCAATCAGCTCCTTACTGAACACAAATTTGACCGTGAAAAGGTTTATGTTGTGGGCATACCATGTAACGGAATGCTTGATGACAGCAAGATAAAAGAACGCGCAAACGGTATTTCTTCAGTTTCAGAAGAAAACGGCAAGGTTGTTGTGGATACTCTCTACGACGGAAAAATCACACTCGAAAGAGCTGAGGTACTTGCTGAAAGATGCGCAAACTGTAAATCAAAGAAACATGCCGCTTATGATGAACTCCTCGGCGAAGAGGGAGAAGTTCTCGACAGTGCAAGATTTGACGAAGTGGAAAAGCTCGAAGCTATGACAGCTGATGAACGTTTTGCTTTCTGGCAGAATGAACTTTCACGCTGCATCAGATGTAACGCATGCCGTAATATCTGCCCTGCATGTACATGTGAAAAGTGCGTATTTGACAACCCTGCTTCAGGCGTTGAAAACAAGGCTATATCAGATTCATTCGAAGAAAAGATGTTCCACATCATCCGTGCATTCCATGTTGCCGGCAGATGTACAGACTGCGGCGAATGCTCAAGAGTATGTCCTCAGAACATCCCTCTCCACCTTCTTAACCGTAAGTTCATCAAGGATATGAATGAATTCTATGGTGAATATCAGGCAGGTGCCGAGGCGGGCAGCCGTGCTCCGATTGTTGACTTCACAACGGAAGATATCGAACCTTGTGATGCAGTAGAAAGAGGTGGCGAGAATGCGTAAGATTTCACTTGACAAAATAAATCAGCTTTTCGCTGAGATTTCTTCAAAGAGCAGCCTCTACATCCCTGTTGACACAGCTGCAGGTGCTAAGTTTGAAAAATACGACGGCACAAAGACAATGTCAGATGCTCTCAACACAGTAAGAAGCGCAAAGGATTTCTTCTTCCCGCAGACAGAAAACATGGTTGACTTCAAGGTTGAAGGCAAAAACATTGAGATTGTTGAACCGGTTAATGAATATGAAGATTTTGTAGTATTCGGCGTTCGTGCATGTGACGTAAAGAGCTTCGAAATCCTCGACAGAGTATTCCTTGCTGATCCTGTGGATAATTTCTACAAGAACAGACGTGAACACGGCATCATCGTATCAATGGCCTGTACAAAGCCTGCAGAAACTTGTTTCTGCGGAACTTTTGGCATTGATGCTGCAAGTCCTGCCGGTGATATCGTATGTCATAAGACAGATGATACTCTCTATCTTGACGCTAAAACTGAAAAGGGTGCGCAGCTCCTCGACAGCTTAAACGCTCTTACAGAAGAAACAGACAGCTCAGCAGTTGATGCTCAGAAGGCTAAGACAGCTGAAATTATGAAGAAACTTCCTCTTGCAGGACTTGATGCATCTGCCTTTGGTGCTGATAAGACAATGGAATTCTTCAATGCTCCTGAATGGAAAGAACTTTCAGAGGCATGTCTTGGCTGCGGTACATGTACTTTTGTATGTCCTACATGTCAGTGCTACGACATCAAGGACTTCAGCACAGGTCACGAAGTTAAGCGTTTCAGATGCTGGGACTCATGCATGTATTCTGACTTCACAAGGATGGCTCACGGTAATATCCGTAACTCACAGCTTGAACGTTTCCGTCAGAGATTCATGCACAAACTCGTTTACTATCCTACAAACAACGAAGGAATCTTCGGCTGCGTAGGATGCGGACGCTGTCTGGCTAAGTGCCCTATCAATATGAACATTGTTAAGGTAATGAAAAAATTAGGAGGTAACAAGTAATGATGAATGATCCTCATATTCCTGTAATAGGTGTTGTTACTGATATCAGAATCGACACACCTGATGTAAAGACATTCCGTGTTGTTACTCCTGACGGAAAGAAGGCTTTCGACCATATGCCTGGTCAGTGTGCTATGCTCTCAATTCCTGGCGTTGGTGAAGCTATGTTCTCAATTACATCATCACCTACAAATACAGAATTCATGGAATTCTCGATCAAGAAGTGCGGCTGCCTTACACAGTGGCTCCACGCTATGGAAGTAGGCCAGCAGATTACAATCCGCGGACCATACGGAAATGCATTCCCGGTTGACACTGAATTTGCCGGCAAGGATATGCTCTTTATTGCCGGTGGTATCGGTCTTGCACCGCTCCGTTCAGTAATCAACTACTGCCGTCACTACCGTGACCGTTACGGAAAGATCGACATCGTTTACGGTTCAAGAAGTATGGAAGACCTTGTTGACTACAAGGAAATCATCGATGAATGGGTAAAGGATGACGGTATTGACGTACATCTTACAATCGACCGTGAACAGCCTGAATGGACAGGTCACGTTGGTTTCGTACCGAACTATGTTAAGGAACTCGGTTTTGATACAAACAAAACTGCAATCCTCTGCGGACCTCCGATTATGATCAAGTTTACACTTGCCGGTCTCCAGGAACTCGGATTTGACAAGACACAGGTTTACACAACAATGGAACTTCGCATGAAGTGCGGTGTTGGTAAATGCGGTCGCTGCAACATCGGTCCAAAGTATGTCTGCAAGGACGGTCCTGTATTCAGATGCGATCAGGTTGACGAACTTCCTGACGAATATTAATATTTTTAAAAGTAACCGAGAGGAGTATATATATTATGGAAAACATGGTAAACATTTACCTGTTCGGCAAACAGTATTCTGTTCCGGATCATCTCACAATTATGCGTGCTATGGAATATGCCGGCTACC
>SAMEA3663038__coassemble_312_pt1 | contig 16835 bp, 14 predicted proteins | sample SAMEA3663038__metabat2_low_PE_024 | metagenome-assembled genome bin SAMEA3663038 (sample SAMEA3663038) | pig gut metagenome | biome: pig gut; feature: pig-associated habitat; material: faeces | place: France | collected 2012
ATATATTGTACTACTTTTTCAGGTAAATAGCAAGAATATTTTTCCCCGTTTCTTATCCTTCTGCGTATCTCCGTTGAAGATACCGGATACGGACGGGAACTGATTATTTTTATTTTCCCGAATCCGGACAGCTCCTCTGCCTTCCGGACAAGCTGTTCTGAATCATCATATTCTCTGGAAACGACTGCCAGAGTCACTTTTTTCAGTATATCCTCAAACCTGAACCACTTTTCAAATGAAAGAAGCATATCACTTCCGGTCAGAAGAAAAATCTCCTCATCAGGATAAAGCTCTGAAAAATGCTCAACTGTATAGTATGAATAGCTTTTCCCCCCCTGATTTATTTCAAAGAGTGATACCTCAAAATTTTCTTTTCCCTCAGCGGCAAGCCGGCACATCTGAACTCTGTCTTCACAGCTGCAAAGCTCTCCGGCCTCCTTATGAGGAGGAATATTTGAAGGAATAAGTATCAGCTTTGAAAGTCCAAGTTCGGATACGGCTTCCTCTGCAAGATGAATATGACCATTATGCACGGGATTAAAAGTTCCTCCGAAGAGACCAATACGAGCCATATCAAAGCTTTATATCTATAACCGGGTCTTTTGGATTTCTCTTAAAGAGAACAAATCTGCTTCCGACAACCTGAACAACATCTGCACCTGTCTTTTCGGCAATCTCATCAGCAGCTTCCCTCGCTGTGTAAGGGCTGTTGTCAAGTACTCTGAGCTTTATAAGTTCTCTTGCACGAAGAGCATCATTTACCTGTGTAATAAGTGTATCCTGAATACCGTTTTTTCCCACCTGAAATATTGTTTCGTATGTGCTCGCAATTCCTCTGAGCACGGATCTCTGTTTGCTTGTAAGCATATTATCAGCCTTTCTTATTCGTAATAGTTTCGGAAAATTTTCTTAGTGCGTCCGCTCTGTGACTTACCGAATTCTTTTCTTCAGCAGAAATCTCGGCAAACGATCTGTCACCGTACATAAATACAGGATCATATCCGAATCCGTTTTCACCGCGCGGCTCTGTTCCTATATATCCCTCGCAGGTGCCTCTTATCACAGTTTCAGTGCCGTTTTCATCTATAAAGCAGATTACACATACAAATCTTGCTGTACGCTTTTCCTTTTCAACCCCTGAAAGTTCAGAAAGAAGCTTTGAGCATCTGTCCGCATCAGTGGCATTTTCACCGGCATACCTGTGTGAATATACCCCCGGTGCCCCGTTAAGATAATCAACCTCAAGACCGCTGTCATCTGAAATGACCGGCATTTTCATTTTTTCGTAAACTGCCTTTGCCTTAAGAACTGCATTTTCTTCAAATGTAGTTCCTGTTTCCTCAACATCAAAATTACATCCGGCTTCTGACTGTGAAATCACTTCATAGCCAAGCGGAGCAGTAATTTTTCTTATCTCTTCAAGTTTATGCTTATTGTTTGAAGCAAGAATTATTTTCATAGTTTATTCCTTATCCTTTTTCTTTTTTCTTCTGAAAATATCGAAGAATGATTTTTTCTTTACCGGTTCTTCAGTCTCTGTATCTTCTGAAGATTCTTCTGTTTCTTCCTCAGATGCTGGTTCTTCCTCCGATTTCTCTGCTTCTTCCTCAGCTGCTGATTCTTCAGACGGTTCTTCCGGTTCTTCCTCAGCTGCAGGTTCTTCTGAAGGTTCCTCTGTTTCTTCCTCAGCTGCAGGCTCTTCCGGAGATTCTTCTGTTTCTTCCTCAGCCACAGGTTCTTCTGAAGGTTCCTCTGTTTCTTCCTCAGCTGCAGGCTCTTCCGGAGATTCTTCTGTTTCTTCCTCAGCCACAGGTTCTTCTGCCTGTTCTTCCACTTCTTCCTCAGCAACAGATTCTTCTGAAAGTTCTTCTGTTTCTTCAGGCTCGCTGAGATTAACAGTTCCGTCAAGCACCTCGTCTCCGAACAGCGCATTTACAAAATCGGCACTGCTGAAATCCTGAAGGTCATCTATCTTTTCGCCAAGTCCTATGAGCTTTACAGGAATATCAAGTTCATTTTTTATAGAAATAACGATACCGCCCTTGGCTGTTCCGTCAAGCTTTGTAAGCACAATACCTGTTATATCAGCCACTTCACTGAATAATCTTGCCTGATTAACTGCATTCTGACCGGTTGTCGCATCAAGTACAAGTAGGATTTCCCTTGAACAGCCTTCAGCCTGCTGTGTAACGATACGGTTTATCTTTGCAAGTTCATCCATAAGATTCTTCTTGTTGTGAAGCCTTCCTGCTGTATCAACAACAACAACATCACAGTGTCTTGCCTTTGCTGCTGTTATGGCATCATAAACAACGGCCGCAGCATCTGAACCTTCTGCATGCTTGACTATATCAACTCCTGCCCTGTCCGTCCAGACCTGAAGCTGATCAATAGCAGCCGCTCTGAATGTATCTGCTGCCGCAACAATAACCTTTTTTCCCTCGCCCTTCAGCTTGTGACAGAGCTTGCCTATGGTTGTAGTCTTTCCGGCACCGTTTACGCCTATTACCATTATAACGGAAGGCGAAGTTGAAAGGTCAAGTCCCTGGTCTTCACCCATCATATCTGCGATTATTTCGTGTATAAGGTGCATTATTTCCTTAGGATCCGTTATTCCCAGCTCTTTGATTTTCTTTCTGAGTCTGTCGCAGATCTCAAGTGAGGTATCAACTCCGACATCACTCATTATAAGTGTTTCCTCAAGCTGTTCAAACAAATCCTCATCAATCTTTGTAAATGAATTAAGCAGAAGTGATATTTTTGAAACCATCTGCTGCTTTGTCTTCAGAAGACCTGCTTTTATTTTACTGAAAAGTCCCATAAAACCTCCTGATTACTTTGAAATGCATATCTAATTTTACCACATATATAAAATTTGGTCAAGGCGTATTTTTCCTGCACTCAAAAAATGCACTCCCGAAAAACGGTGAGTGCATCCGGTTACTGTGCCAGTTCATCAGGTATGTCAACCTGATTCATTTTAAGAAGTTTTGAGATACCGTTCTGCTGCATTGTGACGCCGTAAAGAACGTTTGCAAGTTCCATAGTGCCTCTTCTGTGAGTTACAAGAATAAACTGAGTTGTGTCCACAAAGTTTTTGAGGTAGAAAGCATATTTTCTTACGTTTACCTCGTCAAGTGCGGCATCAATTTCATCAAGAATACAGAAAGGTGCAGGCTTTATCTTAAGAATGGCAAAGTATATAGCTATAGCAACAAATGCCTGTTCTCCGCCTGACAGAGAGATGAGGTTTTTAATAACCTTTCCCGGAGGAGCAACCTTAATCTCTATACCGGATTCAAGTATATTGTCCGGATCCGTAAGTTCAAGTTCAGCCTTTCCTCCGCCGAACAGGTCGACGAATATCGCTTTGAAATTCTCATTAATCTGAGCAAAACTCTCGGCAAATATTCTCTGCATATCAGTCGTAAGTTCATCAATGAGTTTTTCAAGTTCACGGCGTGAGGTCTCAACGTCCTTAAGCTGTACGGACAGAAATTCATATCGTTCGGATACTTCCTTGTACTCTTCAATAGCAGAAACGTTAATATTTCCAAGTGCCTTGATTGATGACTTCACTTCACTGAGTTTTTTCTGTGATTCTGAAACGTTTTCCGGAACGGAAGAAATCTTTTCAGCCTCTGTTCTGGTAAGTTCATAAACTTCCCACATACGCGAAATGATTGAATCATAATCACGCTGCTTGTTGATTTTCTTTTCCTCAAGTCTGGAGATTTCCCTTGACACTCGTTCCTTGTCGTCATTTACTGTCTTAAGATTTGCACGCATCTGTGTTATCTTCTGCTCATGCTCATTATGAAGTGCTGAAGAACTGTTTATTTTGTTTCTGTAATCTTCCGTCAGTTCAGCTGATTTCTGAAGTTCAGCCTTGTTTTTTTCAATCTGTGCTCTTCTCTCACTGATAATCCTGTTATTTTCCTCAAGCTGAAAATCAAGCAGTTTTGTGTTTTCAGACAGACTCTCTGCATCACTTTCACTGTGACTTATTTCAAGTTTTACAGCTTCGCATGATTTTTCTGCTTCCATTTTTTTTAGTTTAAGCTCATAGAGTTTATCAGACAGTTCCTTTCTCCTGCTTATAAGGCTGTCCTTTATACTCTGCTGTGAATCAATACCATCCTGTGCAGTTTCTATTTCTCTGTTAATTCTTTCAAGCTCTTCGGATGATTTTTCAGATTCATTATGTATTTCACTCAGATTTTTTTCAAGTCTGAGTTTATTGTCACTGTAAGTTTTATTCTGCATCTCTGTCTGAGAAATAATTGACTCCAGACTTTTTATTTCAGACTTAAAGCTCATTTTTTCTTCGCTGAGCTTCTGTCTGAGTTCATTTTCCGCCTCGGTTTCAAGACGGATTTTTTCTGCTTCAGCTCTTATCTTTTCAGCCTCTTCCCTTGCCTTTGCGGAATTTTTTTCGAGTTCCTTTATTTTTTCAGAAAGTTCATTTATTTCATTCTTTCTTGAAAGCATACCATGTGACTGAACAGCAGAACCGCCCGTAAATGAACCGCCGGCATTGATAACCTGACCGTCAAGAGTTACTATTCTGAATTTGTAGGAATACTTTTTTGCAATAACAGTTGCATAGTCAATATCTTCAGCAATAACCGTTCTGCCTAAAAGGTTGCTCATTATCCTGCGGTATTCGTCGCTGCATGAAACTATCTCGTCACCAACTGCAACAAATCCGGATTCATTTCTCACTCCGTTTTCATGAAATTCATAAGGTTTAACGGAGGTTACAGGCAGAAATGTGGCACGTCCCTTCTTGAGTTCCTTGAGGAGCATGATACATTTGCGGGCTGTGTCCTCATTTTTTACAATAATATTCTGGAGAGCAGCACCAAGAGCAGTTTCAATGGCAGTAGTATAACGGCTGTCAACCGTAATAAGCTGAGCCACCGTTCCGTATATACCCGAAATTCTTGATGTTTTCGAAGCCTTCATTACCTCTTTGACACTGTAGTTAAAGCCCTCCATGCTGTTTTCAAGGTCTGTAAGAAGTTTTTCCCTGTGCTGTTTTTCCTTCAGTTCAAAAGTAAGTTCCTCAAAAAGCTGCTTCTTCTCATCAAAAGAAGCTTTTTTCTTTTTGTAAACCATGCCAAGACCGTTGATACGGTTCTCAGTTTCCTTTTCCTTTTCTTCTGTAACTGCAAGCACCTCACGGGCATTTTTCAGGTCTTCCTCATAGCCTGCCGCTGTACTGCTGAAGTTTTCAAGCTGTGTGCTGATATCCTCAAGCTGTTTCCTGGTTTCCTCTTCTCTCGAAGCAGCAGCAGCAATACTGAGTTTTACCTCACTCTGTTTCAGGTAAAGAGAATTTATATGCTCCTCCTTATCGCCAAAACTTTTCTCAGCTTCACTTGCCTCCCGTTCTGTATCTGCAAAACTTTTTTCAGTAAGCTCAAGTTCCTTTTCGGTTTCCTTTACAAGGTTCTCCTTCTCTGCAAGTTTATTCTGAAGTTCAGCTATCTTAAGAGAAACAGCCTTTCTTGAATCCTCATCACTGTTTTTCTTTTCCGTAACTGACTTTATCATCTCTTCGCTGTGCTGTATGTCATTCTCACAAACAGCAATATCTGAACGATAGTCAGATGATTTTCTTTCAACTTCAAGAATCTGAGCCTTGTATTCGTCTATTCTGACGGTTATTTCGCGCATTTTTTCATATGCAGTCTGGATTTCTTTTTCTTCCCGCTCTATCTGGCTTTCAGTATTTTCATACTGTGCCGTAAAAATAAGCATGTCTTCTGAAATCTTGTCAAGTGCAGCTTTGAGCTGATTAAGTTCGTAAATCCACAGCGAAATCTCAAGCTTTTTTCTGCTCTCAGCAAGCACAAGAAATTTTTCTGCTTTCTCTGCCTGTTTTTTCAGTGGTTCTATTCTTGATTCAAGTTCTGAAACAATGTCAAGAAGTCTGTTAAGATTTTCCTGTGCCTGTGCCAGTTTGCGCTGTGCCTCAGCTTTACGGTAACGAAACTTTGAGATACCGGCTGCTTCCTCAAAAATATCCCGGCGTTCAGTACTTCGTGCACCCACAATCTCGGCTATACGTCCCTGTCCGATTATGGAATAGCCGTCACGTCCGAGACCAGTGTCCATAAAAAGTTCGTTTACGTCCTTAAGACGCACGCTTTTGCCGTTTATCCTGTATTCACTGTCACCGTTGCGGTACAGTTTTCTCGTTACTGCAACTTCGGCATCATCATGATTAAGTTCGCCTGTACTGTTGTCTATCGTAAGTGTAACTGAGGCAAATACGGCCGGCTTTCTCGCTGTAGTACCGGAAAAAATAACATCTTCCATCTTGTTTCCGCGGAGTGTTTTGGTTGACTGTTCACCGAGAACCCACCTCACCGCATCACCAATATTACTTTTTCCGCTGCCGTTTGGTCCTACTACACCTGTAAGCCCCTTGTCAAAGGACAGTACCACCTTATCAGGAAAGGACTTAAATCCATGTAATTCAAGTGATTTTAAATACATTTAATTCTTCCTTCTGCTCTGACGGAACAACCTTAATATTTATTCCCTTCAGGCTGAAATAATTTATGTTTGAACGCTTCTGTCCGATAACCTTGCTTACAAGATCATTTCTCACGTGTATCCTGTAGCTGCCCTTATCAAGTATTTTTTCAAGCTTATCCCTGTATATCCGGCTCTCACAGAGTTCTCTGAATGCCGGGTGGTAATAACCGCCAATCATCTCACCTTCGACATTATCCGAGGCGTGAAGACCACATTTTATTACTCTTATTCCGTTTTCCTCAAACCGCTGCATAATGCTGCTGCAGTAACCGGTCATTTCCTCAAGGCTGTAAGTACAGTACGCACCTGATTTATAAAGCTCCGCCAGGCGGGTTCCTTCAAGAATCACTACCGGATAGATTCTTACTGTATCAGGTTTCAGAGAAATAATCGCATCAGCAGTAAGGCTGTCTTTTTCCGGAGTCGAACCGTAAAGTCCTGTCATCATCTGATGACCGAGTTCAAAACCGTAAGCCTTTATCAGTTCCGAAGCCCTGACAACATCTTCTGCGGTATGTCCTCTGTCATTAAGACAGAGAACCTCATCATCCATGCTCTGGCAGCCAAGCTCAATGGCAGTTACCTGATATTTTTTTAAGCATTCAAGTATACTTTCGTCTATACAGTCCGGACGTGTGGATATACGTATCCCGCGGAAACCGTCATTCCCGACAAACTCCTGAACACTTTCAAGAAGTTCTGTGCGGTATTTTTCCGGAACAGCAGTAAAGCTTCCTCCGAAAAATGCTATCTCGCAGTTTTCACGGTTTTTGATATATGCATATGCGTCGCTGCAGATTTTTCTTACTTCATCACCGGAGGGAGCATGCTGTGCACCGCTTATGGTATGCTGATTGCAGAAACTGCACATATGGGGACATCCGGTATGAGGTATGAAAACCGAAATATTACTGTGCTTCATCGTATCCCATAAGTTTCAGGGCTTCTCTGGCAGCCATCTGTTCTGCTTCCTTCTTGCTTCTTCCGACACCGACGCCTATTACGTTTGTGTTCAGACAGACATTTACTGTAAATGCCTTGTTATGATCAGGTCCGCTCTGATCCGCAATGACATATTCAACCTTCTCTTCAGGATTCTGCTGAATGACCTCCTGAAGAATTGTCTTGTAGTCATTGAATGCAGAGCTCTTCTGTGAATCGATATCCTCAGGAATAAATCTGAGAATATGCTCTTTCGCAGCATCAAGCCCTCCGTCAAGATAAATTGCGGCTATAAGTGCTTCAAATGCATCAGCAAGAATGGAGGCTCTCTCTCTGCCTCCTGTGTTTTCCTCTCCTTTTCCGAGAAGGAGATATTTTCCGAGATCTATCTGTTTTGCAAAAACATGGAGTGATTTTTCACATACAAGGGAAGCTCTTATCTTGGTAAGTTCACCTTCAGGCAGATGTGAAAAATGTTCGAAAAGATACTGTGAAACAACGATTGACAGTACACTGTCACCTAAAAATTCAAGACGCTCGTTGCTTCTGCGGTTTCTCTTGTTTTCATTTGCATATGATGAATGTGAAAGTGCTTCAGTAAGAAGTTTTTTGTTATTAAATCTGTAATGAATGCTTTCTTCAAGCTCTGTCAAATTACTCTCCTCCCTTCTGACTCTCTATGTAAGCTGAAATACTGTCTGTAACCCCTGCTTCAACGCATTCCTTTGCCTGACGAATCGCATTGTAGAATGCCTTGCCGTCAGAACTTCCGTGTGCCTTGATAACTGTACCTGATATTCCCATAAGTACTGCGCCGCCGACTTCGGAGTAATCCATGCTCTTTTTGAAGGCATTTACCTGATTCGTAAGAAGAAGTGCTGCAAGCTTGGTTTTTATATTTGACGTGAGCATATTCTTAAGAGTCTTTCCAAAGTAAAGACCCATTCCTTCATAGAGTTTAAGTGCTATATTTCCTGTGTATCCGTCTGTAACCACTACATCACATTTTGAAAAAGGAAGATCACGTGCTTCCACATTTCCTGTGAAGTTGAGCGGGGCCTTTTCAAGAAGCTTATATGTTTCTATCTCGAGTTCTCTGCCCTTTGTCTCTTCAGCACCGATATTAAGAAGTCCTACTCTTGGATTTTTGATATTCATTACCTTTTCCATGTAGGCAGAACCCATAACAGCAAACTGGACAAGTGCGTCAGGACGGCATTCTGAATTGGCACCGCCGTCGAGAAGCATAAAATATCCGTCTTTTGCAGGCATTATCGGAGCAAGAGCTGCCCTCTTTATTCCTTTGAGTCTCTTTGCAATAAATGTTGACCCCACAACAAGTGCTCCTGTGCTTCCTGCACTTACAAAGGCATCGCCCTTCCCGTCATGAAGAAGCTGAAGTCCGACTGCCATTGAACAGTCCTTTCTGCTCTTGATAATCTCAGTAGGTTCTTCATGAATATCTATAACTGTATCAGCCTGTACAATATCTATACCTGTAAGGCTGAGATTATGCTTTTCCGCTGACTCATTTATCTTTTGGGTATCACCGACAAGTGTAACCTTTATTCCAAGACTCTGAACAGCCATTATACTTCCTTCTATAACCGCATCAGGTGCATTGTCGCCGCCAAATGCATCAACTATAACGTTAATCATAATAAACTCCTGACTTATATTAATTCGCCGAGTTTCTCAAGTGCTCTGTCGGCGTACATCTGGTACTTCTTCTTTTTATCCTTTATTCTTTCCGGAAGTTCAGGAAGAATTCCCATGTTTGAACCCATCGGCTGAAAATTATCTTTATTGTAAATGTCGCTTATATATGCTGCAAGAGCACCGGTCATTGTCTCAGGAGGCATAATAAACTCAGGCTTTCCCTGAAGTTTATTTGCCATATTTATACCCGCAATAATACCGCTGGCAGCTGATTCAACGTATCCTTCAACTCCTGTAATCTGTCCTGCAAAGAATATTCCCGGACATTCTCTCATCTCAAATGTAGGCTTAAGAAGCAACGGACTGTTTATAAATGAGTTCCTGTGCATAACACCGTATCTTACAAACTCTGCATCCTTAAGTCCCGGTATAAGTGAAAATACCCTTTTCTGCTCCCCGAACTTAAGGTTGGTCTGAAAACCAACAAGGTTATACATGGTTCCCTCGCGGTTTTCCTTCCTCAGCTGAACAACAGCATACGGTCTTTTTCCCGTTCTTTTGTCCGTAAGTCCCACAGGCTTGAGCGGACCGAATCTCATTGTATCCTCACCGCGCTTCGCAAGAACTTCTATCGGCATACAGCCTTCATACACCTTGAATGATTCTCTGTCAAATTCTTTAAGAGGTGCTGATTCTGCATTTATAAGTTCATTGTAGAAAAGTTCGTATTCCTCACGGTTCATAGGACAGTTTATATAGTCCGCATCTCCTTTGTCATATCTTGATGCAAAGAAAACAACGTCCTTATCAAGACTGTCATATGTTACTATAGGAGCTGCTGCATCAAAGAAACTCAGGTAGCTGCCGCATTTTTCCGAGATTGATTCTGCAAGGGCACCGGATGTAAGCGGTCCTGTAGCTATGATAACATTTTCCTCAGGTACTGCACATACCTCCTCTGATATAACATTTATCAGGGGATGGGATTTTATTTTTTCCGTCACAAGATCTGAAAATTTTGTTCTGTCAACAGCAAGTGCACCTCCGGCTTCAACCTGTGTTTCAACTGCGCAGGGAACAATGAGTGAACCGAGAAGACGCATCTCTTCCTTAAGAAGTCCGCAGGCGGAATCAACTCTCGATGCTTTCAGTGAGTTGGAACATACAAGTTCTGCCATGCCATCATAGTGATGTGCCGGTGTAAATTTTTTCGGCTTCATTTCATAAAGCTCCACTTCAATGCCGGCATTTGCAAGCTGCCATGCTGCTTCACATCCGGCAAGTCCGGCACCTATTACTTTTACTGCCATGTATTACAGACCTCTTTCGTAACCGCAGCCCGGCTTTTCACAGAGGATCTTGCCTGCCTTGCCGCCCTTCTTGAAAAGCGTCGACGAACACTTCGGGCACTTGTCTTCAATAGGTGTATTCCATGTCATAAATGTACATTCCGGATATTTTTCACATCCGAAGAAGTTTCTGCCCTTCTTTGACTTCTGCGCAATAACTGTATTTCCGCAAAGCGGACATACGCCCTTTGTTGCCTGAACAATCTTTTTTGTATTTGTACACTCAGGGAATCCCGGACAGGCAAGGAATTTTCCGAAACGGCCAATCTTAATTACCATATTCTTTCCGCATTCGTCACAGATAACATCTGTTTCCTCGCTCGGAATCTTCACTCTCTTACCCTCCATTGCAACTTCTGCCTTTGCAAGAGTAGCGTCAAATTCCTCATAAAAATCCTTAAGCGTAGCCTTCCAGTCCTTTTCGCCCTTTTCAACATCATCAAGGTTTGTTTCCATATTTGCAGTGAACTTCGCATTCACGATATTGGAAAAATGATCCTTCATAAGTCCTGTTGTAACTTCACCAAGGACAGTCGGCTTAAGCTGCTTTCCGTCACGTTCAACATACATTCTTGATGTAATTGTCGTTATTGTAGGTGCATAAGTACTAGGGCGGCCTATACCGTTCTCTTCAAGGGTTTTGATAAGCGTAGCTTCCGTGTATCTTGAAGGAGGCTGGGTAAAGTGCTGATTTCCGCCAAGTGACTTTACTTTAAGAACATCTCCCTCTTCAAGCGGAGGAAGTTCCTTGTTCTCCTCTTCATCATTACCGTCCTTTGATTCAACATGAAGAACTGAAAATCCCTTGAACTTTACGGAATAGCCTGAAGCTGTGAAAGTACAGTTTCCTGCTGTAATCTCAGCTGACATTGTATCAAGAAGTGCATTTGCCATCTGGCTGGCGATGAAACGCTCCCAGATAAGCTTATACACCTTGTACTGATCAGTAGTCAGGCTGCTCTTTACACGTTCAGGATCCAGCTCAGGCATGGAAGGACGAATGGCTTCGTGTGCATCCTGTGCATTTTTCTTTGACTTGTATTCACGCGGTGAAGGCGGAAGATATTCCTCACCATATTTACCCTTTATATATTCAGCAGCAGCCTGCTTTGCCTCATCGGAAACACGAAGGCTGTCTGTTCTCATATATGTGATAAGACCAACAAGTCCCAGACCTTCTATCTCGATACCTTCATACAGTTCCTGAGCTGCCTTCATTGTTCTTCTTGCCTGGAAGCCCATACGTCGTGAGGCTTCCTGCTGGAGGGTTGAAGTAATGTACGGCGGCGCTGGCTGTCTTTTTGTTACTCTTTTCTTTACTTTTGTAATACGGAATTCTTCGTTTTCAAGAGACGCAAGAACCTTGTTGGTTTCCTCTTCTGTTTTAAGGTCTGCCTTCTTTGAATCAATAGAGGCAAGCTTTGCTGAGAAAACCTTTCTGCTTGACGGTGCGGTAAATTTTCCGTCAATACTCCAGTATTCCTGAGTAACGAATTTTCTGATTTCATTTTCTCTGTCCACAACAAGACTTACTGCTACTGACTGTACACGACCGGCAGACAGTCCTCTCTTAACCTTTCTCCAGAGAAACGGACTGAGTTTATAACCGAGAATACGGTCAAGTATTCTTCTCGCCTGCTGTGCATTTACAAGGTCGATGTCAATCTTATGTGGATTGCTCATACCGCTCTGAACACCGAACTTTGTGATTTCGTTAAATGCAACTCTGTTGTTATCGTTAAGATCAAGACCGAGCATCTGAGCTATATGCCATGATATAGCTTCTCCCTCACGGTCCGGGTCAGTTGCGAGATAGATTTTGTCGCATTTTTTAGCACATTTTTTTAATTCTTTTATAACATCCTCTTTACCCTTCATATCGGTGTAAATTGGTTCAAAATCATTTTCAAGATCAACACCGATTTTTGATTTCGGAAGATCACGGATATGTCCCATAGAAGCAATTACTTCATAACCGGGACCAAGATATTTTTGTATTGTCTTAGCCTTGGCAGGAGACTCTACTATAACAAGATCTGACATTACGCTCTCCTTTTCCACTGTTTGTTTTGATTGTTCTGTCACAGACCTGAAACAAATTCAGATTTCCGGACATTTATTTGCAATAATATATAGTATAATTGATTTGTTCTGATTTGTCAAAAGTTTTTTCGCACTAAACGAGAATATACTGTTTTCCCGGAAGCGACTGTACTGCTCCGGAAATCTCCATATCTGTCAGTTCAGCAAGAAGTTCTGATATATCAGTTCCCGTCATGCTGCTTATTTCCTCAATATGAACAGGTCTTTCTGCAATCACCTGTGCTATCTCTCTCTGAATTCCTTCAAATTCTTCCGGTGAGAATTTTTTATTTGCAGGTTCCTTTTCATCTGTTTTTTTACACTGCGTTTTTTTAACTGCAGGTGAATTCATTTCACTGAAAATAAATGACTCAGACCTTGCTGTGATATACTCATCAGAAGGTTTAACCGCTGATAGTTTATGTGAAAAATTCGTATAGTATTCATAAATTATATCGAGATGACTGTAAACCGGAACGGCTCCGTCTCTGAGATACCTTACCACACCCTGAAAGCTTTTGCTGAAAATATCAGAAGGAGGAAGGCAGAATACATCACGTCCCTGTTCCAGTGCACAGTCTGCTGTTATAAGCGCACCGCTTGAAAGAGGTGCCTCTGCTACAAACACTCCAAGTGAAAGTCCTGATATAATCCTGTTTCTGGAGGGAAAATTTCTTGCCAGAGGCGGTGTTCCGGGCGGGTACTCTGAAATAAAAGCTCCGTTTTTCATAACGGCATCTCTTATATCACTGTTTGCCTTTGGATAATCAACGTCAACACCGCAGCCCAGTACAGCTATCGTCTTTCCGTTTCCTGAAAGTGCTCCCCTGTGTGCAGACGAATCAATGCCTGCCGCAAAACCGCTTACTATTGTTACTCCCACACGGGCAAGTTCCTCGGATATTCTGAATGCAGCATCAGCTCCGTACTCTGAAGGTTCACGGGTGCCTACCACTGAAACGCTCATCTCTTCACTCAGACTTTCTGAATTGCCGGAGAGATACAGTACTGCCGGAGGGTCAAATATAGTTCTGAGTCTGGAAGGATATTTTTCACTTCCGTATGTTATTACTTCAATTCCTTTTTGTTTGCAGTTTTTTAATATCTCTGCAGATTTTTCCGGAGAAGAGCATAGAAAACGATTCTTCTCCCACGCTGCAAGAGTAAATTTGCCTTCAGATACTCTCCGGTAACCTTCTTCGGCACTTTCACATGTGCTCATAAGTTTCCACAGACTGCTGCTGGCAGGTCCGAATATCTCCGAAAGACTTATCCAGTATAGTGTTTCTTTCATTTTTCTCTTTTTCCTCAGATTAAAAAATTATTTTCCTGACATTTCCCACAGGAAAATGCCTGCTGCCATAGCTGCATTGAGTGAATTTATATGACCTGACATTCTGATAGTTGCTCTGACCGTACATCTTCCTGCTATATCAGCAGGAAGTCCGTTGCCTTCATTTCCGATAAATACCGCACAGCCTCCCTCAAATGTACATTTTCTGAGGTCATATGCATCGCTGTCAATTACTGCAGCATAACTTGAGATTCCGTTGTTTTCAAAACATGAAAACAGTTCATCAGTGCTGGTGCTCTCAAAAATATTCATACGAAAAACAGAACCCATAGTAGAACGGATTACCTTCGGGCTGTATAGTTCACAGCACTCTGAAAGTATAACTCCATCTACTCCTACTGCATCAGCTGTTCTGATTATCATTCCGAGATTTCCCGGGTCCTGAAGCTGATGAAGAACGAGATATTTTCCGTCTTTTCTTATAAAATCATTTAGGTTTTTTACAGGTGGCATTTCACATACCGCAAATACTCCCTGCGGTTTTTCCGTACAGGAAATCTTTATTCCAAGCTCATTTGAAATAATCAGCACCTTTACTTCCTTCAAATCAGCCTGGGATAGCATGCTGCTGTACTTTTCATATGCTTCTTCTGTAAAAAAAATCTGTTTTATCAGTGATTTTTCGTTCACAGCATCAGTTATAAGGCGAAATCCCTCAAGAACATACATGCCGCTCTTTTTTCTTTCCTTTTTTGACGCCGAAAGTTTCACGTACAGTTTTACAGAAGGATTGTCCTTTGATGTTATTACAGTCAAAAAAACACCGCTTTCATTTTTCTGTATTTATGAAAAACACGCTCTTATTATATAAATACGAGCGTGTTGTTATCTGATTAAAGAGCAGCCTTTGCCTTTTCAACAATTGCTGTGAAGCCAGCAGGATCGTTGATAGCGATTTCTGAGAGCATCTTTCTGTTCAGTGTGATATCAGCCTTCTTAAGACCGTTCATGAATGTTGAGTAGTTCATGCCGTTCATCTTTGCAGCTGCACTGATTCTTGTAATCCAGAGCTGTCTGAAGTTACGCTTCTTCTGCTTACGTCCAACGTATGCATAGTTACCTGACTTCATTACAGCCTGTTTAGCCATCTTGAAGTGTTTGCTCTTAGCTCCCCAGTAGCCCTTAGCAAGCTTGAGAGTTTTATTTCTTCTCTTACGAGTCATCATCGCACCCTTAACACGTGCCATATATTTCTACCTCCGATTATTTGATTTTAAAAATTAACAAATTCCTTATTATGCGTATGGTAAGAGCTGCTTGAGAGCGCCCATGTTTGTCTTGTCAGCAACACCAGAAGCACGGTTGATTCTCTTTCTTTTTGTTTCCTTCTGAGTTAATCTGTGTCTTCTGTTTGTCTTCTGATACTTAACCTTGCCAGTTCCAGTAACCTTAAAACGCTTCTTAGCGCCTGAATGTGTTTTAACCTTTACCTTAGCCATCTTTATATCCTCCTTAATTACTTATTCGTCTTCGGTGAAATGAACATAACCAGACTACGTCCTTCCATCTTTGCCGGCTTCTCAACAACGCCAACTTCCAGACAAGCTTCCTTGAAACGTTCAAGTAACTCTCCTCCGAGTTCCGGATGAGCAATTGCTCTCTTTCGGAATCTTACTGAAACCTTAACCTTATCGCCTGACTTCAAAAACTTACAAGTCTGATTAACTTTTGTATTGAAATCATTGGTATCAATGTTTGAGAACATTCTGATTTCTTTGATTTCAACGACTTTCTGATTTTTTCTTGCTTCCTTTTCACGCTTAGACTGTTCAAAACAGTACTTGCCGTAATCCATTATCTTGCATACAGGCGGTGTAGCCTGAGGAGCAATCTTAACCAGATCAAGATTTCTTTCAAAAGCAATTTCCAATGCTTCTGTTGCCGAGAGAATTCCGAGCTGTTCACCGTCATTTCCAATGACACGAAGCTCCTTGTCACGAATCTCTTCGTTTATCTGCAGTTCCTTGTTGCTAATAGTCAGCACCTCCAAGACCATAAAAATGTAACAAAAAAATGAGTACAGACACACGTCAGTACTCATACTTAAAAATCCATTAAAAGTATTGACCGGTTCGATACTGAACCAACCGGTGAGAACTGAGGTTCTGCTTTGATTTACTTTTCCATTATACTCTTATTAAATACGTTTGTCAATAGTATTTTTATAATTTACAGTTTGTTCATAATTGCAGTACTTAAACCTCAGCCATCTCAAACCTGCACTCATGCTCCTTGCTCTTTCTGTCATAGCTGATTCCCACAAGCAGAACATTTCCCTTATAGTCCTTCAGACTCTCCGCATATTTTCTCTTTTTTATCTGATCAATCGCCGTATCCGCATCTTTATCACACTTCAGCTCAACTATCATTGCAGGATTGCTGTTGCCTTTTAGCGGTACGAACACCAGATCCGCAAATCCTTCTCCTCCGGGCATCTCACGGTATATCGCGTATGTGTCCCTTGCCGAATAATACGCAAGTGCCAGCACGCATGAGAGAGAATTTTCGTCGTTGTACTTCAGTATCGACGTTTCCTGCATATGCACTTTTCTTATCATCTCTGATACTTTTTCACTGTTACGGGCAAGGGTTTGTTTTAAAAGTTCGTCAGAGCTGCGGATTGCTTCCATTACATTCTCAAATCCTCTGTCCTCTATGGAACTTATAAACTGTTCCTGCACTTCCTTGTTTGGTATCCATGCAGTCTTGGTATCAAAATCGTATGTCAGATATCCAAGATGAATAAGCAGCGTTATTACATCATCACTGCTCTCAAATGAATACATGTCATTCTGGAATTTTTTCGTGTTTACGGATATTTTCTCTCCGGCTATCATCTGTATTATCTTGTCACGAAGTCCGTTTTCATTCCTGTAAATATGCACTTTCAGGGCTTCATA
>SAMEA3663038__coassemble_319_pt1 | contig 16696 bp, 13 predicted proteins | sample SAMEA3663038__metabat2_low_PE_024 | metagenome-assembled genome bin SAMEA3663038 (sample SAMEA3663038) | pig gut metagenome | biome: pig gut; feature: pig-associated habitat; material: faeces | place: France | collected 2012
TTATATAGTGCATTGTTCAATTTTCAAGATACTTTTTGTAACTGTCGTTCGCTTTTTGTTTACCGCTTTCGTCCGACAGCTTTATTATTATATCATGCCATTCTCTTTGTGTCAACACTTTTTTTGAAATTTTTTCGATTATTTTCGAGTTTTGTCATTTATCAACATTTTCTTTTCTGATCCGTCCATTTTTTTTACTTATACGATATCTTTCCGATTTCTCCACATATTTATAGTATTCACAGATGTGCTAAGAAATAAATCTTCTTTTTTTGGCAGTTATATTTTTTATGATTACTTTTTTCTGAAAATCTATTTATTTTTAAGAGTATATATGATATAATAGTTTTAAATGGACAAAATTAAAATAACATCAGGAGAAGTGAAGATTTTTATGGAAAAAAAGAAAAAAGTTCTTATCATAGGCTCCGGTCCTATTATTATCGGACAGGCATGCGAATTTGACTACTCAGGAACTCAGGCGTGTAAGGCTCTCAGACAGCTTGGATATGAGATTGTTCTTGTAAACTCCAATCCGGCTACTATTATGACAGACCCTGGAATCGCTGATGTTACTTATCTTGAACCGCTTAATGCTTCAAGACTCGAAGAAATCATAGCAAAAGAACGCCCGGACTGTCTCCTTCCAAACCTCGGCGGTCAGTCAGGACTTAATCTCTGCTCTGAACTTGATAAACTTGGTATTCTTAAAAAATACAATGTAGAAGTAATCGGCGTACAGGTTGATGCTATCGAACGCGGTGAAGACCGTATAGAATTCAAAAAGACAATGGACAGTCTCGGCATCCAGATGGCAAGATCTCAGGTTGCTTACACAGTTGAAGAAGCACTTGAAATTGCAGACAGACTCGGATACCCGGTATGCTTAAGACCGGCATATACAATGGGCGGCACAGGCGGTGGTCTCGTTTACAATACCGAAGAGCTCAAGACTGTATGTGCAAGAGGTCTTCAGGCATCTCTTGTAGGACAGGTTCTTGTTGAGGAATCAGTTCTCGGCTGGGAGGAACTTGAACTTGAGGTTGTAAGAGACCGTAAGGGCAACATGATTACTGTATGCTTTATCGAAAATATCGATCCTATTGGCGTACATACAGGTGACAGCTTCTGTTCTGCTCCTATGCTTACCATATCAAAGGATGTTCAGGAAGAACTTCAGAAACAGGCCTACAAAATAGTTGATGCTATTCAGGTTATCGGAGGCACAAATGTACAGTTTGCGAGAAATCCTAAAGACGGACGTATTATAGTTATCGAAATCAACCCAAGAACATCACGTTCATCAGCACTTGCTTCCAAAGCTACAGGTTTCCCTATCGCTCTTGTTTCAGCAATGCTTGCAACAGGTCTTACACTCGAAGATATCCCGTGCGGCAAATACGGTACTCTTGACAAGTATTACCCGGACGGTGATTATATCGTTATCAAGTTTGCACGTTGGGCATTTGAAAAATTTAAGAATTCGGAAGACAAGCTCGGTACACAGATGAGAGCTGTCGGAGAAGTAATGAGTATCGGAAAGACATATAAGGAAGCATTCCAGAAAGCAATAAGAAGTCTCGAAAAAGGTCGTTACGGACTTGGATTTGCAAAGGATTTTAACAGCAAATCCAAGGAAGAGCTTACAGATATGCTCCATATTCCTACATCAGAACGTCAGTTCATTATGTATGAAGCCCTCCGTAAAGGTGCAACAGTAGAAGAACTCGCTGAACTCACAAAGATTAAACCGTATTTCATTGAACAGATGAAAGAACTTGTTGACGAAGAAAATGCTCTCATGGCTGCAAAGGGATGTGTACCTTCAAAAGACGTTCTTCTTCAGGCTAAAAAAGACGGTTTCTCAGACAAGTATCTCTCACAGATTCTTGAAGTGTCTGAAGACGAGGTGCGTGAAAAGAGAATCGGCTACGGCATAACAGAAGCATGGGAAGGTATACACGTAAGCGGTACAAAGGACGCTGCATACTACTACTCATCATATAATATAGAAGACAGAAGCACTGTTTCGGAAGGAAAACCGAAGATTATGATTCTTGGTTCCGGTCCAAACAGAATAGGTCAGGGTATCGAATTTGACTACTGCTGTGTACATGCTGCAAAGGCTCTTAAGGAACTGGGATTCGAAACAATCATGGTAAACTGCAATCCTGAAACAGTTTCAACAGACTATGATACATCTGACAAGCTTTATTTTGAACCACTTACACTTGAAGATGTACTTTCAATTCACGAAAAGGAAAAGCCGGTTGGTGTTATCGCCCAGTTCGGCGGTCAGACTCCGCTTAACCTCGCTGCCGATCTCAAGAAGGCAGGTGTAAATATTCTTGGTACAACTCCTGAGACAATCGATTTTGCTGAAGACAGAGATCTCTTCAGAGAGATGATGGACAGACTCGGTATCCCGATGTCTGAATCAGGAATGGCTGTAACAGTTGATGACGCAATTCAGATTGCTGAAAAGATTGGCTATCCGGTTATGGTTCGTCCTTCATACGTTCTCGGCGGACGCGGTATGGAGGTTGTTCATGATGCAGAATCCCTTAAGATTTACATGGCTGCGGCTGTCGGCGTAACCCCTGACAGACCAATCCTCATCGACAGGTTCCTCAACAACGCTCTCGAATGTGAAGCTGATGCAATAAGCGACGGTGAAAATGTATTTGTACCGGCTGTTATGGAACACATCGAACTTGCCGGTATTCACTCAGGTGACTCAGCATGCATTCTTCCTTCTCTCAATATTTCAAAGGAAAATGTTGAAACAATCAAGGAATATACAAGAAAGATTGCAAAGGAAATGGACGTTAAAGGTCTCATGAACATGCAGTATGCAATTGAAAACGGAAAGGTTTACGTACTTGAAGCAAATCCGCGTGCATCAAGAACAGTTCCGCTCGTATCAAAGGTATGTGATATCCAGATGGTACAGATTGCTACACAGATTATCACAGCTCCTCTGACAGGAAAGCCTTCACCGGTTCCTGCACTTAAGGACAAACAGTTCAGCCACTACGGTGTTAAGGAGGCTGTATTCCCGTTCAACATGTTCCCTGAAGTAGACCCTCTCCTCGGACCTGAGATGCGTTCAACAGGTGAAGTTCTCGGTATTTCCGAAAACTTCGGCGAAGCTTACTACAAAGCTCAGGAAGCTACACAGACTAAGATTGCTCTCTCCGGCACTGTACTTATCAGTATCAATGACGGCGACAAGCCTGAAATCATTCAGGTTGCAAAGGATTTTGAAGAACTCGGATTCAAAATCAAGGCAACAGGCGGTACATATAACCTCCTTGCAGAAAACGGAATCAAAGCAGAAAAGATCTTCAAGCTTCAGCAGGGCAGACCAAATATTCTTGACGCAATTACAAACGGTGAAATTGATATCATAATCAATACCCCGGATAACAAGAAGGGACTCGAAGATGACTCGTACATCAGAAAGAGTGCCATCCGCAAGAGAGTATTCTATGTTACAACAGTGGCTGCCGCAAAGGCAACTGTTGAAGGTATCAAAGCTGTTAAGAGCAAGGGTGTAAACTCAGTCAAGTCTCTTCAGGAATTCCACAGTGAAATCAAATAATTAAGCTTTGAATATATATTTTCAAAAAGAACCGGACAGTTTTTGTTCGGTTCTTTTTATTTCTCAGAAATTTCACAAAACTCTCACTTGACATTGTTACCGATTTGTAATATAATATGAGTATCGGAAAATAATATTTATCACTGTATTTTATTTATGAAAGGACATAATTTCTTAATGAACAGAAGTCTAATCAAAAAAATTGCTGCATTTTCTGTTTCACTTGCCCTTGCTTCCGGCTCACTTTATTACACACCGGTTACACAGGTTACAACTTTTTCACCTGTCCATGCAGAGCAGACAGTTGATGAACTTGAACAGCTTAAGGAAGAAAACAAAAAAAGAATTGAACTTCTTCAGAGTGAAATAGACAGTGCAAAAGAAAAATACGATAGTATTGTCAATGATGAAAAATTAAAATCAGATTACAGGGAAGCTCTTAATGAAAAGATGGCTCTTCAGAATCAGAACATTGATTATGTTGCCAGCCAGATTGACAGGCTTGATGAGCAGATATCCGAAAACGTTGATAAGATTAACATTCTCGAAGAAGAGATAAAGCAGAACGATGAAGATATCCAGGAAAATCTCTCTCTTCTCAAACAGAGAGTACGTGCTTCCTATATGTCCGGCAGCGACAGTTTATCCTCTGTACTTACAGGCTCGTCAGATTTCTTTGATATGCTTGCTAAGTTTGAGCTTGTATCCAGAGTTGCTGAGCATGATGATAAACTTGTTAAAACACTTAAGTCACAGATTGAAGAACTAAAAGACCTTCAGACTACACTCAGATCACAGCAGAACGTGCTTGAAGAGAACCTTGCTTCAGAACAGGAAAGGAAAAAAGAGTTTACTGAAGCTCTTGACCTTCTTGCTGAAGAATATATGAACACTCAGAAGGAACTTGAAAGAATAAGCGGTGAAAAGGCTGAGATTTCTCTGAGTATTGAAGAAAAAGAAGCTGCTGTTGCAGAACAGGAAGAAGAACTGAAAAAAATCGCGGAAGATATTGAACAGATACAGCAGATGCTGATTCAGCAGTCAGTAAGTGCATCTGTTTCACAGTCAGTTTCTGCCTCGATCTCAGCTTCCGTCGCTGCTTCGGAGGCTGTCAGCAGATCCGAAGAAGAATCGAAAAGAGCTGAAGAGTCCAAAAAAGCAGAATCTGTAAAGGAAATGCAGCCGGCAGTATCACAGGCTCCTGTTCAGGATACAAAGCCTGAAACCCAGCCTCCTGTTACACAGCCCCCTGCTCCGGCAGTTCCTGAAACATCAGCTCCGGCAGTCAATCCACCTTCCGGCATTTCATCAAGTGGATTTGCATGGCCGGTTCCCGGATACGGACGTATTACAAGCGGATGGGGACCACGTTCAATAGACAATCACAAAGGTGTTGATATAACTGCCTCCGACGGAGGTACAATTCTCGGAAAGGAAATTGTCGCCTCAGCAGACGGAATTGTTGCAAGTGTATCAAACACATGTACACATAACTACGGAAAAAGCTCAAGCTGCGGGTGTGGCGGCGGATACGGAAGATATGTCGTTATACTTCACAGTGACGGAACATATGCAACACTCTACGCTCACATGAGTTCTGTTACAGTAAGTCCGAAGCAAAGTGTTACGCAGGGACAGGTTATAGGCTATGCCGGATCAACAGGCTGGTCAACAGGTCCTCACCTTCACTACGAAGTACATACTATTCCGTTCTCATACGACAGATCCAACACACTTGATCCGGAAAAATTCATTTCATCTCCTTGAAATATATAAAAAATTCACATTTCTAAAACAAAAATCACCCGTGTGTCAGACGGGTGATTTTTGTTTTATTATAGTGAACGTCAAAATAAATTTGACTTTCACTATAATTATTTTATTTATATTGCCTTGCACATCAGATGACTGCCTTATCTCCGTGCAGATCGGCACCGGTAAACGCAATTTATTGCGTTTACTATATTTCGGGTATTTCATTTTATACTTCTTTGTTCTTTACTATCTTCAGACTTATCAGGTATGATAATGTAACAATGGCAACTGTAACAGCAGAAATTATCGTTCCCAAAAGAACTTTATTTTCAGATATTACTGATATATTATCCGATGATGTACCTGATTTCATAATTATGTTTCCGAATACAAATATCAGAGCACCTATGATAAACATACATATACGCCCTTTTTCCACTCCGTATTTCAGCATAGGCGGAAGTGAAAAAGCGTTAATAACAAGAAATAACGGAATCACTCCGACAGCTGTAAATAATATTTCGATACCAGGTGTCTCCCCTTTGGTTAATGTAATTACCACAGCTACAACCGTTGCCGTTATATCGGAAGCTATTCCGGTCAGAAATCCGAAAATATATTTTTCCAGGGTATACTGTTCCCTGGTTACCGGAAGAGTGAACAGAAACGGATAACAGTTATCGTACTCATCATATGAAACTGTACTTGTTGTAAAAATAGCGGTTACCATCGTAAAATAAGCTATTGTAAATACAGAACCGGAGTCTGTCGTACCGAGAGCTGCGGCACAAATCAAAAGAAGAATGAAAAACATCTTCCTCTGGAAAAAAAGTCTGAAATCCTTAACAAGCAAACCTTTCATAATCTTACTCCTCCCCTGTCATAATAATAAGTTCATCTATACCGCCTTTTTCCAGCGTTATCTGCGGATAATTTTCTGCAAAAAACTGTTTCTGGTTTGTAAGGCACATATAACCGTATTTTTCTTTACGGAATTTTATTATATATTCTTTTTCCACACTTTCAAACTGCTTTTCGTCCATTTTCAGAACGGCATAATCGCTGAGAATAACGTCTGTATCTTCGTGAAAAACTACCTTTCCTCTGTGAATCATATAGATGTCATCGCAGAGACCTTCGAGATCCGAAGCGATATGTGAACTGATAATCATCGATCTGTTTTCATTTTCAGCCATATAGTCCCTGAGCATATCAAGAATTTCATTTCTTACAATGACGTCCAGGCCGGAGGTAGGTTCATCGAGTATCAGCAAATCTGCTTTGTGACTTAGTGCAATCAGAACCTTAAGCTTTGCCTTCATACCTGTGGAATATTTCTGAATACGCAGGGTTTCAGGGAGTTCGTATCTTTTGCACATATTATTGAAAAAATCAATATCAAAGTTATGGTACATATTTTTCAGAATCATTCGTATGTCTTTGAGAGAAAGATATGAACTGAAACCTGAATCTGAAAGGGCTGCACCTATTTTCTCCTTTTCTTCACCTGTTAATTCCGTTGATTTTTTTCCGAATACACTGCATGTTCCGGAATCAGGTATTACAAGTCCGAGAATTGATTTTATTGTTGTACTTTTTCCGGCTCCGTTTCTGCCGACAAGACCGGTAATGCATCCCGGTTTAACGTCAAGAGTTACATCAAGTGAAAATGATTTGTAAGTCTTTTTTAATTCGCTGATATGGATCATAGTCATTCCTCCATGATAATGCTGAACAATTCTTTTATCTCCTCATTGGTGAGTCCGTAATTCCTGGCTTTTTCTACTGCTGCCGCAAGTTCTGTTTCTATTTCGCGGCACTGCATCTCACGAACAAGAGGCTTATTCTGTGAAGCGATAAATGTTCCTTTTCCGTGAACTGTTGTTACAAATCCTTCTTCTTCAAGACGATCGTAAGCTTTTTTTACGGTAAGTGCGCTGATCTTCAGGTCACCGGCAAGTTTTCGTACTGACGGAAGAGGTGTGTCTTCGGGTAAAGCTCCTGCGGCAATCTCTTTTTTTATAAAGGTTGTAATCTGTTCGTAGATAGGAATCATTGACGAGTTGTTTATTATAATATGCATATTAATTGTCCTCCTCATGTAAACAGTATAACACAGTATATAACTGTTGTCAAGTGTTATATACTGTTTATTACAAAAAAAAACGATCTCGTTTGAGACCGTTTCTTAATATGAATGATATTACTGATGTTTTACTGTCTGATAAAGTACGGAAATATCATTATACTGGAGATCATTTCCTGAAACCATTTTTGCAATCTGTTCTCTCGTATAAGATGATTCAGGGTAAAGAACTACTACGGAATGATCTCCGTATGTAAGGAAATTTGTTTCGCCGAATTCTGTGTATCTTGTTGCTCCTATTGAAACAAGTATCTGTTCAGGTCTGCCGGCTGCATTAAGGTATTTTCCTATCTCTTCTGCCGGTCCTTCATTTTTCTGGTTGTTAAATTTGTCAAGCATCCAGGTCATAAGCTTATCGTAAATATAGCTGTAGTCTCTTACTGCACTGTCCTCTCCGTAAGCATATGTTCTGCCCTCACGCACAAGAAAGCTTGCTATACGGTAGTCGTTTATTATGCTGCTGCTGTCAAATGAAGAAAGCGGGATAGCATTTGATGAAAATCCCTTGCTGCATTTTCCCCAGTTTTTCTTAAGGCTGATTTTTTTTGCCCCTTCCCTTCTTATTGAACAGTCATTTGATGCGCCGAATGCAACCGGATGAAGTGCTGTAAGGTTTTCGCCACTCCACTGAGCATTAAAAAGAATTGCACATTCAGGTTCTATCTGAAGTTTTTTCTGGTCTTCAGGATAGAGAATAGTTTCACTGTCAAAGGGAAATACTGAAAGAAATTCAGGTATTTGTTCTGATCTCCCTGGAAGATATGTAGGGAAAATTGCTTTTGGGGCTGAAGCGTCATCGACTTTTACATTTACAAAATCAGATGCTTCGCCGGCCTGTTCAAGGTGACCGGTAAAGTTACCGGCTACGCCGAATGTTGCTGTATTTTTCAGGTCAAGTTTCATATTCTTTCCTTTCTGATATTTTCTGTTACCACAGAAAATGTGTATTCTGCAAGTGAAGGGATAAATTTTTCGGTAATCTGTTCAGGAGATTTAATAAGTTTCTCCTTTTCAGAACGTTTCAGTTTTTTCAGGGCATATTCCATTTTGCGGGCGGCAGCAGGGCTTTTTGTTTCCCACAGTGCTTCGGCTTTTTTTACGCCACGGGCTCTGGTGTATTTGGCACCGCCTTTTATTTCTCCGCGGTGCTGTCTGAAACGCTTTTCAAAATCTGTGGTTATCCCTGTATACAGAGTATTGTCTGCACATCTTAATATATAAACAAACATAAAACCTCCGTAATACAGTAAATAAATATCATTTCTGACTGATTAAGTCTTCCGTAAAAACGGAAACACCTTTTATATTGTATCACAGTTCAGACAGAATGTAAATATGAAAACCAGTTACCACCTGTCAGATTCACTCATACTTAATCCAGACCATAAATCTGATTAATAACAATCACCTGTACAGCAGCGTCTGAAGAATCTCAGCGAAACTTTTTCTGTCATTTTTTCTTGAGAGAATCTTTCGGCAGAGAACAGGGTTGTCTGTAATTATACTGTCCACATCAAGCCCCTTCATCCTGTTTATAAGCGGCTTTGTGTTTACAGTCCAGACATGAACTTCCTTTCCTGCATTGTGTGCGGACTTTACAAAGTTTTCATTTACAACAACATACTTGACGCTGAAGAAATCTGCATACTCAAGAGATGCTGCCTCGCCGTAAAGCATATTGGAAATGAATCCGGTTCTGAAACCCGGGTCGGTTTCCTTAATCATTTTCAGATATGAGTACTCCGTGGAAGTTATCACGCACTGTTCCCTCATCTCATGCTGATTAACAAGTCCCATAACTTTGCTTACAAGCTCATCTGAATTTCCTGATTTTTTTATTTCAATATTCAGATTAATCTTACTCTTGCACGCCTCAAGAACCTCATCAAGAGTCGGAATATACGCATCTGAAAACTTCGGATCAAAATAACTGCCTGCATCCAGCTCTGCAAGTTCAGCATAGGTGAGATTGCAGGCAAGTTTCTTTGAACCTGTGGTTCGTTTCAGGCTGTCATCATGGAGAAGAAACACCACTCCGTCTGCTGAAAGCTGAACATCAATCTCAATATAATCCGCTCCGGATTCAATAGCATACTCAACACCATACATAGTGTTTTCCGGAACAAATTTTGCACCGCCTCTGTGTGCTGTTACCTTTGTACCTATAAAAATATCCTCCAGTACATGTGAACCGTTCACCGCATATCCGAGAACTGTACCTGCATCAGAAATAAATACAATCCATAGCAGAACGGTTACAAATTTTCGCCTTACAGTTTTTTTCTTTTTAAAGATTTTCCCCTGCTTTTTCTGTTTACTGCTGTGAAGAGCAAACATCAGAGCAATATTTGTTATTATCCCGAATGCACCGGCTATAAACGCAAGGAAATAATAAATATTATTCTCAAACCTTATCAGATATACCAGTGCTTTTTTTTCACTGCTGAAAAATCTGAGTATGACCGAAGCAGCAAGGATAAGCAGAATAAAAATAAAGAAAAGTGCCACGCCAAGCATCAGATTGAGAAACACAAGATAAATCGTTCTTCTGAAAAAATAATGAACTTTGCTTTCTGAACCGGATATCGTTTTCCCGAATTTATGAGTCGCAGCAGAAAAAAGAAAAACAGCAGCTGCCGCAAAAATCAGTGCCAGACATCGCTCTGAAAATCCTCTGAAAATATACTTTATACAGCTGCTTAACAAATCCACTCTCTGAAACAGAATAACTGTCATATGAAAAACAAGCAGTGGAAAAAACGCAGCCATCTGGATATAACCTTTTATTCCATGCCGTCGGCTGATTTTTTTCATATGTGCAAATCCGTCAGCAAACATATCAGTAACTCCGGATTTTTTTCCGTGTGAATAATTCTGAAAACACGACCACAGACAGCAGACTTCATAGTATAAAATACATGTGAACACCAGAAACATGGCAGCAATCATCAGTATCATAACGGGATTACGCATAAGATGCGCTATATTCTTTACGGTTATATATGTAATTCCTGCATTGTCCGAAGCAATATCCATAAGCTGCATAATCAGCGGAACAAAAAATACAAGTGCTGATGATTTAAAAATAAACTCAAAACCTGCAAGTGAAACAATATTGTCTTTTATAAGTGCAAGGACGTATCCGAATGTTTTTTTCAAACAGGACCCTCCTTTTCATTTTTTATAACACAGTTTTTTCTTTTTCAATTATATCATATGACAAAATCAAAAGCAATGATAAACAGTATAAACTAAAATATTGATTCAATATTGTACGAATATGCAGTTGTTTTATTTTTGATAATATGCTACAATATAAGCATAGATAAATTCACTTTACCGTAACAATCACAATAACAATATTAATATTTTCAATTCAATGAAAGGGATTACAGATATGAAAAAAATTCTTTTTGCTGCATCCGAGTGTGTACCGTTTATTAAAACAGGCGGACTCGCTGACGTTGTAGGAACACTGCCTAAGACATTTGACAGGACAAAATATGAAGCAGCGGTTATTCTGCCGTATTATACTTTTATACCGCAGGAATACAGAAACAGCTTCCAGTACATCCATCATTTCTATATGGACTACGGCAAGAGAAAGGGTAAGTTCCATGTCGGTATAATGAAGCATGAGATTGACGGAATAACATATTACTTCGTTGACAATGAATACTACTTCGGTGGTGACAGACCGTATTCTGATCCGAAGTTTGATATAGAACGCTTCACATTTTTCTGCAAGGCAGTTCTTGCGATAATGCCTGTAATTAACTTCAAGCCTGACATCATTCACTGTCACGACTGGCAGGCCGGTCTTATTCCGGTATTTCTCCACACCATCTATGCGGAGAATCCTTTCTACTTCGGAACAAAGACAATCATGACAATACATAACCTTAAGTTCCAGGGCATCTGGGATATCAAGACATTCCAGTACAACACAGACCTTCCGGGATATATGTTCACACCTGACAAGCTTGAATTCAAAAAGGACGCAAACATGCTCAAGGGTGGTATGGTTTATGCTGACTACATAACAACAGTAAGCGAAACATACGCAGGCGAAATTCAGAACAGCTACTACGGTGAAGGACTTGACGGACTGCTCAGAGCAAGAAACAATTCTCTCTGCGGTATCATAAACGGTATTGACTACAGCATTTACAATCCTGAAACAGACAACGAGATTTTCAAAAAATACTCTGCAGCGGACTTCAGGGAAGGCAAGGATGCAAACAAGATGGAACTTCAGAGAGAACTTGGCCTCCCTGTTGACAAGAACAAATTCATGATTGCAATCATCTCAAGGCTTACTGACCAGAAGGGTCTTGACCTTGTAAACTGGGTACTTGACAGAATCATTGACGAAAACACACAGCTTGTGGTGCTCGGCACAGGTGAGCAGAGATACGAAGGTACTTTCAAGCACTACCAGTACCTGCATCCGGACAGAGTATCCGCAAATATCTTCTTCTCGGAAAACCGCGCACACAAGATTTATGCTGCTGCCGACGCAATGCTTGTTCCTTCAAGATTTGAACCATGCGGACTTACCCAGCTTATCGCACTCAAGTACGGTACAGTTCCGATTGTACGTGAAACCGGCGGACTCAAAGACAGTGTTGAAGCATTCAACGAATACTACAACACGGGTACGGGCTTCTCATTTACAAACTACAACGCAGATGAGATGCTTGGCATAATCAACTATGCAAAGCACGTTTACTACGACATGCCAAAGGGTTGGTCCGATATTGTTAAACGCGGAATGAAAGCAAACTTCTCATGGGACAGCTCAGCAAGAAAATATGAACAGCTTTACGATAAGGTACTTGGATGGTAATTATTCTATAACAGAAAACCAGAGACGGTTCAGATCTCCGTCTCTGGTTTTTCTTTTTCCTGTTTTACCGGAAGAAAGACAGTTATTCTTGTACCTGCTTCCGGATAGCTTTTTACTTCAAAGTATCCGCCATGCCGGTCAACTATCCAGGCAGCTATTGAAAGTCCAAGACCGGTACCGCCGGTTTTACGATTTCTTGCATCATCGGCTCTGTAGAATCTCTCAAATATTTTCGGAATATCCTCAGCAGCAATTCCTATGCCTGTATCCTGAATTTCAAAGGCAGGTATGCCGCCTTCGCTTAAGTATGCGGATATAAAGATATCATTTCCTTCAGGTGTGTATTTTACTGCATTGTCGGCAAGAATTCTGGCAGTCTGTTTAATCAGGGAATAATCGCAGTACGCGGTTACAACACTGTCCCCCGGCCTGAGAATAAAGTTATGCTTAGAATCAACCATAGCATATTCGTCGCAGATATCCTGCATCATTTCCTGAAGGTCCGTGTTTTCCATCTTCAGCTGATTTTTGCCGTTGTCTCCGCGTGCAAGGAAAAGCAGCTGTTCCACAAGTCGGCTCATGCTCTCCGATTCTGATTTTATTGCGGCAACGGATTCATCAAGAACCTTCTCATCATTCTTACCCCATCGTTCAAGCATATTTGCATATCCCTGAATTACCGATATAGGAGTACGAAGCTCGTGAGAAGCATCTGACACAAAACGCGCCTGCTGCATGTATGATTTTCTCATTCTGTCGATGAGATGATTGATTGCTGTTTCAATTCCCTGGAGTTCAGTATTTCCGGTTGCAACATGGCAGTCAGTCTGACTCGCATCTATCTTTTCAAGTGCATCCTCAAGATCATGAAATCTGCTTCCGTCAAAATTCACCGTGCTTATCATCTGAGCAGTGGCTGCAAGTCTGTTAAGCGGATGCAGCTTTTTTCTGACTCTCCTGCTTCCTCCGATGATTCCTGAAACAAATGTAAATATCTCAGTGACAATCATTATTCCGAGGACTGCCGAGGTTTCAAGAAACATATTTACTGCCGGAACAGCTTCATTTATCTGGGGTATAAAATATTTTAAGCCTTTAATGAACTCAAGTTCATCCGAGGTCTCAGGAAAAATGAAGTGCCCCTGAAGCGAAAAATTTTCAACTGAAAAAATGCTCATTCCCATAGCTTCAGTTTCAGCAAAAACGCGCCATAGCTCTATCCTGAAAAATACAAAAACAATGTCAAGAATCAGAAAAATATACAACTGCCTGAAATTAAAGGAAACTGATATTTTTCTGGCAATTGAACTCATTCTTACACTGCTCTTTTTGATTTTGTTATCCATATAATCAGTCCCTTATTACATATCCGACTCCTCTGACCGTCTGAATTATCTTAACGCCAAACACATCATCAATCTTGCTGCGTATGTACCTTATATAAACATCAACTATATTTGTCTCGCCCATATAATCAAATCCCCATACATCTTCAAGAAGTGTCTCACGCGACAGAACTATTGATTTGTTTTCAAGTAATTTTTTCAGAAGACCGAATTCCTTGTTTGTAAGCACAATCTCTTTTCCGTCGTATGTCACTGTATGTGCAGCAGCATCGAGTGAAAGAAGACCTGTACCTAAAACCTGTGCAGATGAGCTGTGCACTGATTTTTTTCTGAGTGCTGCTCTTATTCTTGCAAGAAGCTCCTCTATGCTGAAAGGTTTGGTTATATAGTCGTCAGCTCCGGAATCAAGGCCTGACACCTTGTCCATAACCGAATCCCTTGCTGTAAGCAGTATAACCGGAATATCGGATTTTTTTCTCAGTCTCCTGAGCACCTCTGTCCCGCTTAGCTCCGGCAGCATAATATCAAGCAGCACAAGGTCGAACTCACCGGTCTCAGCCATTTCGAGACCGGTTCTTCCGTCAAATGCCTTGGCTGTTTCGTAACCCTCATGCATAAGCTCAAGTTCGACAAATCTTGCGAGTTTTTCTTCGTCTTCCACTATTAGAATTTTCATCTGTTATTATCCCCTTTTTCATTCAGTAAGTCAACGTAACTATAATAACAGAATCCGTGGAATTTTTCAAGGTAAAAAATTACTTTTTGCTGTCATCAATATCAACGCTGCAGCCGTCACCGCTGGTGATTCTGATTTTGTCCATAACGTTGTTTACCTTGTCAGTACCGAGGTCAGGACCGGTCATTTTAAACTGACATCCGTTGAAGAGTGCGATTACCAGACAGATAATGATTAACCAGAATGCCGGAATCATAAGCACTGCAAGTATTGTAAGAGGAATTTCCATTATCATCTTTCCGTTTTTGCCGATGATACAGAGCTTGTTGTCCATGCCCTTGCAGATTACCTTACCTGTCCATCTCAGTGCTGACTTAATCATATCCACAAATGAGTTACTCTTCTTTTCAGAAGCTGCTGAAGTAAAATCTTCAGGAATCTCCTGCTTTGTTGAGTATCCGGTCTGTTCAGGCTTTTTCATCTTGCCTTCCTTTTCAAGTGCGATAAGTGCATCAAGAAGGTTCCAGTTAAGGCTTTCGAGTACGCCCTTTGCTTCTTCGTAGGTTACATCTGCTTTCTCCATAAGTTTTTCAATCATTTCTACATTGTTCATAACGTTGTTTCCTTTCTTTTGTTCTGCATTTTTTATTTTTTTGTGGACTTCTCTTCCACTGACTATATAATACATCAGTTGTTTTAAAATAAAATATAAGGAAAATTAAAAACAGATTAGAAAATGAAAATTTTATTAAAAAAAACATCCAGAGGTTGTTTCGCTCAGGTTCCACGCTGTCTGCAGAGAAAGGAAAAAGGAATTATAGTGAACGTCAAAATAATATACTTGATTTATATCCCAATTCGTTGTATAATACAAATTAGAAGAATCATTCTTAAAAAAAGTATGCAAAGGAGATTATATATGACCAGAGCATCTAAGGTTTATGAATATCTGATAAGCAAATACAGTGCAAATGAACCTATTTTTATATCCGAGATAGAAATTTCTGACATGAACGCAGCATCAGTCCGTCAGCAAATGAAAAAGCTCGTTACTGACAGTCTGGTAAAAAGATTTGATACTGGTATTTACTATATTCCAGGAAAATCAATGTTCCGCTCAGGTTCCACACTGTCTGTAGATGAAGTAATAAAAAAGAAATATCTGATGAACGAAAACACTCGCTGCGGTTATATCAGTGGAATACAATTCGCTAATCAGCTTGGATTAACAACCCAGGCTGCAGGTATTTATGAGATTTACACTAACAAAGCAACAAAAGATTACCGGGAAATACTGCTGTCTAATCATCGGGTTATTCTTCGAAAACCATATGTAAAGGTTAATGACCAGAATGCGAATATTCTGCAGTTTATGGATTTACTAAAAGAAATTACAGATATTTCAGAAATAGAAGGGCAAGAACTGACCAACGCTTTAATTGGATATATGAAAAAAAGAGAGATTAAATTTGATGATATGAAGATGTTTTTACAATATTATCCGGAAAGGATTTATAAAAATATGTATGAGGTGGGATTGTTAAATGGCGTATCTGCATGAAAACAAAGAAGAGTTTATTACAGCGATAAATCTGTCAAGCGAAAAATTCGGAATTCTTCCCTCTGTTGCGGAAAAAGATTATTACGTCACTTTAATTCTGCGTAAACTTTCTGAAAAAACAGATTATATTGTCTTTAAAGGCGGTACATCACTTTCAAAATGTTATAAGGTAATCAAACGTTTTTCTGAAGATATTGATATTACAATTGACACAAAATTATCTCAGGGACAGATGAAAAAAATTAAATCTGCAATTAAGGAAATTGCAGATGAATTAAGATTGAGTATACCCAATATAGATGATACACGGAGCAGAAGAAGCTATAACCGGTATATTCTTGAATATCAATCTGTTGTAAATGAGCCTGATGAAGCAATAAGAACAGCAGTGCTAATGGAAACTTCTTTTGCAGAAATATCTTTCCCTACAGTTTCGCTTCATGTTCACAGCTATATTGGTGACATGATGAAAGATGAAGCTCCTGAAGAACTAATCAATTTCTGTCTTGATACTTTTGAAATGAAGGTCCAGGGAATTGAACGTACTCTTGCTGACAAAGTATTTGCAATATGTGATTATTACCTGCAGGATCGGGTAAAAAGGCATTCCCGACACATATATGATATTTACAAACTGCTGCCACTTGTACCTCAAAATGAAGAATTCAAAGCACTGGTTAAGGAAGTTAGAAATATACGGTCATTGACAAATATATGTCCGTCCGCACAACCCAATGTAAACATCCCTGATATACTTAA
>SAMEA3663038__coassemble_327_pt1 | contig 16403 bp, 15 predicted proteins | sample SAMEA3663038__metabat2_low_PE_024 | metagenome-assembled genome bin SAMEA3663038 (sample SAMEA3663038) | pig gut metagenome | biome: pig gut; feature: pig-associated habitat; material: faeces | place: France | collected 2012
ACTTGCTGATGAACTCAGAGACAGAATTTCTTCTATGGGATACGTTATTGAGGAGACAAGACAGGGTACAAAGATAAGTAAAAAATAATCCGGAAGAGATGATAGTATGCAGAATAACGGTAAAATAAAAAAACTGGTAAACGTTTTGTTTGTTGCAATGGCGGTTCTTACTGCAGCCATGATAGTTGCAAGTATTGTAAATGCTTCAAAGAGAAAGCAGGCTTTCAACATTCCCGAGGATATTGAACTTGTTCAGCTTGAAACCCTCCGCGGAAATATTGCTGATGACGCAATGATAACAGTTATATCAACGGAGTACGGCGATATGGCAGCTGAACTCTATCCGCAGTTTGCACCGGAAACGGTTGAAAACTACAAATCACTTTCGGAATCAGGATATTATGACGGAACATTTATCTATGAAGTTGAAAAGGGAATACACCTTGGCGGCGGATGCGTTTACAACGACGGCTCTCTTCCTGACGGTTACGATAAAAGCATTGAAACTGTCGGACCGGAAATCAGCAAAAATCTCTGGCCTGTAAAGGGAGCGATAATGTCCTGCGGCCTTACGCACACCACATTATGGCGTGGTCAGGAAACCTACAGCGGCAGCCGGTTCCTTATATCAGGCAGCATAGAGTTTACAGACGAAATAAAAAACCAGATGCTTGATATGCAGGGAAATACAAAGGTTGCAGATATGTTTATAGAGTACGGCGGCACGCCTAATGTTTCGCAGCAGATAACCGTTTTTGCTCAGATTTTTGACGGATGGGACGTTCTTGATGCTCTTCTTGATGTTCAGACTGAGGAATCAACCTTAAAACCTGTTCAGGATACAGAGATTACAGGTACAAGGGTTTGTACGTACAGGGAGTATGTGGAAAGCAAAGAAAAAAACGAGCAGGATGAAAAATAAACTTTACAAAAATGCAAAATTGTAGTATAATTAAAGTTGCATATCTGGCTAACAGATGTTTTCGTTTTATCCGATGAGTTTTCAGCAGATTTGATACAGATATGTTTTATTGACAGGAGTATAAAAATGATATTAAAAAAGATTTTGAAAAGGACAGCACTCTGCATTATCTGTGCAGCACTTGGTCTTGCCGCATTAACCGGATGCGGACAGAAGGAGCCGGGTGAGACTATGTACAAGGGCAGCTCAAATGCAAACACATATGATATGATTGGAAAAAACAAATCCGGTTTTACGGATATGGCTAACTACACCCTCCCTGCTGAAGGAGAAGAGATAGTAGCTATGACTATAAAAGACAAAGGAACAGTAAAGATTAAACTCTTCCCTGACCTGCTTCCGAAAGCCTGTGCAAATTTTGTCGGACTTGCAGCTCAGGGCTACTATGACGGGCTTAGTTTCCACAGAGTAATCGCTGACTTTATGATTCAGGGCGGTGATCCTGAGGGAACAGGAAGAGGCGGAACGAGTGTTTGGGGACAGGCGTTTGACGGCGGAGCAAGTGAATATCTTTATCATGTAAAGGGTGCTCTCGCATATGCAAACAGCGGTTCAACCAGCACAGACGGAAGTCAGTTCTATATTGTTGTAGGACAGGAATTCACACCGGAACTTTTTGAAAAATACAAAAGTCAGAACTTCAGTTATACAGAAACAGCAGAGAATGCTTATCTTGAAGATGGCGGCACGCCGTGGCTTGACGGTTCCTATACAGTGTTTGGACAGGTTTTTGAAGGAATAGAGATTGTAGAGGATGTATGTAACAATACAGCCGTTGATTCTTCAGACAAACCGGTTGAAGACGTTATAATAGAAAAAATCGAAATAGTAAAATACTAATATCTTCAGTGAGGATGCGGATCAGCAATCCGCATCCGGTTAACTGATTTTAACAAAATCTCAGTGCTTTTTAGTTGATGATATTTTGTTAAAATCAGTTAATAATAAAATAAGAGTTGACGTTTAAGGGGAGAAAATTTTGGATAAATTCGTAATAAAAGGTGGAAACAGGCTTACAGGGGATATATATGTCAGCGGTGCGAAAAATGCAGCAGTAGCAATTATTCCGGCTGTTATTCTTTCCGACGAGCCGTGTGTTCTTGAGAATGTTCCTAAGATCAGTGATGTTTCAATAGGCCTTAAGATACTTGCCGAAATGGGTGCATCAGTTAATATGATTGATGATACAACCTTCAGAATAGATGCAACCAACCTTGTGAATTCCGAAGTTCCGTATGAGATGGCACGAAAGATGAGAGCATCATATTATTTTCTTGGTGCCTGTCTCGGAAAGTTCGGCAAGGCTATGGTTTCCATGCCGGGCGGATGCCCTCTCGGTGACAGACCGATAGATATGCACCTTAAGTCATTTGAGGTTCTTGGTTCAAAAAATGATATCATAAACGGTGTGGTAAACGTTGAGTGCGATCATCTTTACGGCGGACATATTTACTTCGACAAGGTTTCGGTAGGAGCAACAATGAATGCCATACTGGCGTCTGTTAAAGCCGATGGTCTTACGATAATCGAAAATGCAGCAAGAGAGCCTCACATAGTTGACCTTGCCAACTTCCTTAATTCAATGGGTGCAGATATTATGGGTGCAGGTACTGATGTTATTAAGGTAAGAGGTGTAAAACATCTCCGGGGCACAACATACTCCATAGTTCCGGACCAGATTGAAGCCGGAACATATATGATTGCAGCGGCTGCAACACACGGAGATGTTATGATACGCAATGTTATCCCGAAGCATCTCGAATCCATAACAGCCAAGCTCATAAAGATAGGCGTAAACGTAGAAGAATACGATGACGCTGTAAGGGTATGGACAACACGTCCCCTTGTTAAGACAAACGTAAAGACAAGTCCTCATCCGGGATTCCCTACAGATATGCAGCCGCAGATAGCAACTCTCCTCACACTTGTTGACGGTCCGAGTCTGGTTACTGAAACTATCTGGGACAGCAGATTTGCCTACGTTGAAGAGCTTCGCAGAATGGGAGCCAACATCACAATTGACGGCAAGGTGGCAATTATCGAAGGAACCGGAAAACTCAACGGTGCCCCTGTAAAGGCCTGTGACCTCAGAGCAGGTGCAGCGCTTATCATAGCCGGACTTGCAGCTGACGGAATAACTGAGATAGAAGATATTCATCATATTGAACGCGGTTATCAGGATATGGACGGAAAACTCAGAGGAATCGGTGCGGATATCGAGAAGAGATATTTTCCGGGCGAATCCAGTATAAAGACCTGCGGGGCATAACGGAGCAGAAACATATGGATGCAATCTATCCTCTTTTCAGTTCAAGCAAAGGAAATGCTGTATTTATCGGAAACAGCAGCAGAGGGATACTTATTGACTGCGGCGTGTCATTTAAAAGGCTTGACCTTGCCATGAAACGCTGCGGACTGGATGTACAGGCCATCAAGGCTGTTTTTATCACACATGAACATTCAGATCACATAAAAGGCCTGCCGGTACTTACGAAAAAGTACAGCCTCAGTGTATACGGACAGGCAGGAACTATAAGAAAACTTGTAAGAGATAACTGTATAAACAGCAATTCAGAGGCTCTGGAGATAGATGTATCGGCAGAGCTTTTTGATATGAAGGTTACAGCATTTGATACACCGCATGATGCGGAACACAGCTGCGGATACAGAGTGGATTTTAAGGACGGTACTTCATGTGCTGTCTGTACGGATCTTGGCTGTGTGACCAGTGCTGTTGATACTGCGGTTCTTGGTACAGACACTGTTCTTCTGGAGTCAAACTATGATGAGGATATGATGATGTTCAGTACTTATCCGCGAATGCTTAAGCAGAGGATTTGTTCTGAACGCGGTCATCTTTCGAATCATGCAAGTGCTGAACAGGCACTTAAACTTGTAAAGAACGGCACCAGAAATATCATTCTCGGTCATCTGAGTCAGGAAAACAACACTCCTGAGCTTGCGGAAAAAACTGTATCTGAGAGACTTTCAGGCTATATCAGAGACAGAGACTATATGCTTATGGTTGCAAAACCGGAGACAACCGGTGAGAAGGTGGTGCTGAAACCGTGTTTAACATAAATCTTATTGCAGTTGGTAAACTCAAAGAAGAATATCTCAGAGCGGCATCTGCGGAGTATTTCAAGAGGCTTCAGGCTTTCTGTAATCTTAAAATTACAGAAGTTGATGAATGCAGGCTTTCTGACCGCCCTTCGGAAAAAGAAATAAAAAAAGCTCTTGATACAGAAGCAGTAAATATCATGAAGCATGCTTCCGGTTTTATTATTCCTATGTGTATCGAGGGTAAACAGATGAAAAGCGAAAAATTTTCGGAAAAGTTTGAAAGTATTGCAGTTTCCGGATGCAGCGAAATTTCATTTATTATCGGAAGTTCCTATGGCCTTGCGGACAGCGTCAAGAATGCAGCAGGACTTAAGCTTTCCATGTCAGAAATGACTTTCCCGCATCAGCTTGCGAGAATAATGCTTCTTGAGCAGATATACAGAGCATTTATGATATCTGCCGGTAAGAGTTATCACAAATAATCAGACTAAGACACAGGTTCACTACGCAGCTGTGTCTTTTTTTATAAGGGGAGGAAAAAAATGAAGGGAAAAATTATATCACTTTTATGTGCAGCTGCAGTCTGCGCATCATGTCTGTCAGGAATATCCGTGCAGCCGGTATCAGCGGAAGGTATGGTATATGAGGGATACGATATAAGCCGTATGGAGGAAGTACTTGCTGATTTTGAAAAGCAGACGGAGCAGAAAAATAATGAGGAGGGTGTAACTGAAGGGTATGCAGCTATAGTCGAGGAGTATGACTATGTGATTTTCCAGTATTCACTGGCGCAGGTACAGTTTTCAGAGAATATGACTGATGAAAACTATGATGAATTAACCTTTATGAATGCCATGCAGATGGAGTGTCTGCAGAAAATAAATGAAGTAATTAACCGTGCCGTAAATTCAGAGTATCAGGAGCTGATGACAGAATTTACCGGAATAACTATTACGACCGGTGAAATAAAAGACGAGCAGGCAGAGCGTGAATCAGCAGCCGCTGCCGAAAAAAGTGCACTGATAAAGCAGTATAACGAAGCTGCATACTCATCAAAATCCAGCAGTGAAAAAGATCTTGAATGTGCAGAGATTTATCTGAAACTTGTAAAACTGAACAACAGTATTGTAAACAGGGAAAAGTATGATAATTACTTTGATTACATGTACAGTGTATATGGGAGAGATTATTCTTCAGATGAGATAAAGCAGATTAATTCATCTGTTTCCGGACTTATGGACGATGCGGACAGAGAACTTACCGACCGCCTGAATACTCTTAAAAACAAAATGCTTACCGATAAAAATGCAAAACTTGTTTTTGAGAACAATATGGAGATTGCGCAGCAGTATGCTTACAGAATTTCAGGGGAACTTCGCGATTCAGCAACGGAGGCTCTTGAAAAGAATCTTTACATAACAGGGGAAGGAGAAAACAGTGAACAGTCTGCGTATACCACAATGCTGAGCTACTGCAACAGTGCGATTATTTATCAGTATCTTTACGGTAATTATAATGATCTCACATCCACATTGCATGAATTCGGACACTTTAATGCAATGAGACTGAGCTGTATCCCGTCACTTTATATTAACAGTCACAATATTGATATTGCTGAGGTTCAGTCACAGGGACTGGAGGTGCTTTATACACAGTTCTATGAATCCATATACGGGGAGTACGCAGAAACCATGAGGCTTATGGAGGCTATGAGCCTTATACGTTCAGTTGCTGCCGGATTTATCGGCAATGAATTCGAAGACTATGTGTATGAAAATGCTGAAAATATGACGGCGGAGGACGTTGTTCGGAAGTATGACGAAATCAGAAGCAGATATAAATTTTATAATGTTAATTTTTACAGAATACCTCATTTTTTTATATCTCCCGGATATTATATAAGTTATGCCGTATCAGCACTGGCAGCACTTAACCTGTGGGATGTTATGTACAGCGATCCTGAACTTGCAGTTTCCATGTACAATGATTTTACACAGTATCCGACATGGGGACCGACCGGCTTTTCAGAAGCCCTTGATACTTCAGGCTTTGAAAATGTTCTCAGCACTGAATTTATAGAAAATGACGTCACGGATTTCCTTTCCCTGCTTGCATCAGGGCAGATATACGGCGACACAGACGGAAACGGACTTATAAACACAGGTGACTTCATAACGCTGGTTCATCAGCTCGTCAGTCCGGAAAATGCGGCTGACAATAGTGCATGCGATCTGAACAGAGACGGAAAAACCGATATTTCCGACCTTATGCTTATGAAAAAACTTATGCTGAAATAATCAGAAAAGTTTTCAACAGGGTTTTTAACTTTTCAACATTATCGGATGTGGACAAATGTTAAATACGGGAAAAGCAAAAAAATCTCTTCCCGAAACCTTGATTATATCGCACAAATATGATACAATTAAAATATTAATGCAAAAAAATTAATTTTATAATAATAAAGGAGTTTTTCTAATGACTAACAGCTATGAAAGTCCATTCTGCACAAGATATGCGAGCAAAGAAATGCAGTTCGTTTTTTCAGCAGACAAGAAATTCACAACCTGGAGAAAACTCTGGGTAGCACTTGCAAGAGCTGAGATGAAACTCGGGCTTCCTGTAACTGAGGAACAGGTTAAGGAACTTGAGGCAAATATCGAGAACATTGACTATGAAGCAGCAAGAGAACGTGAAAAGATCTGCCGTCATGATGTAATGTCACACGTTCACGCATACGGTCTTGTTTGTCCGAATGCAAAGGGTATCATTCATCTTGGTGCCACATCATGCTATGTAGGTGACAACACAGATATCATCATCATGCGTGACGCTCTTCAGATTGTATACAGGAAGCTTGTTACAGTTATTTCACAGCTTTCAAAGTTCGCTGATGAATACAAGGACATGCCTGCACTTGCGTATACACATCTTCAGCCTGCACAGCTCACAACAGTGGGTAAGCGTGCTACTCTCTGGATCAACGAATTCCTTATGGACCTTGAAGAAATCGAATACCGTATCAAAAACCTTAAGCTTCTCGGCTCAAAGGGTACTACAGGTACACAGGCTTCATTCGTTGAACTTTTTGAAGGCGATACGTCAAAAATCAAGCAGCTTGAAGCAATGATTGCAGAAGAGATGGGATTTGACGGAGTTGTTCCTGTTTCAGGTCAGACATACTCAAGAAAGATCGACTCACAGGTTATCAGCACACTCAGCGGTCTTGCACAGTCTGCAAGCAAGTTCTCAAATGACATGCGTATTCTCCAGAGCTTTAAGGAGATGGAAGAACCGTTTGAAAAGGGTCAGATCGGCTCATCAGCCATGGCATACAAGAGAAACCCGATGAGATGCGAAAGAATCACATCACTTGCAAGATATCTTATGATAGACAGCCTTAATCCGGCATTTACAGCAGGTACACAGTGGTTTGAAAGAACACTTGATGACTCTGCAAACAAGAGAATATCTGTTGCTGAAGGTTTCCTTGCAGCTGATGCTATTCTCAACATTCTTATCAACGTTACAAGCGGACTTGTTGTTTATCCTAAGATTGTACGTCGCAGACTTATGGCTGAACTTCCTTTCATGGCAACTGAAAACATCATGATGAGCGCAGTTAAGAAGGGCGGAGACAGACAGGTGCTTCACGAAAGAATCCGTGAATACTCAATGGTAGCAGGCAGACACGTAAAGGAAGACGGCCTTGAAAACGACCTTTGTGACATGATTCTTAACGATGAGATGTTCATGATAAACAAGGAAGAACTTGATGCTATCCTTAAGCCTGAAAACTTCACAGGCCGCAGCTCAGAGCAGGTTACAGAATTCCTCGAAACATGCGTAAAGCCTGTTCTCGATGCCAACGCAGACAAACTCAACGAAACCGCAGAAATCAACGTATAATCTGAAGGTTGCGAAGGTGCAGGGTGACCGTAAAGCCCTGAAAAATAAAAAAACTTTTTGGAGGGAAAACAGTGAAGAAAATTAAAAAGCCCGTTTTCTTTATTGTATTTTTACTTATCCTCGGCTTTTCCTACACTGCAATATTCGGTGTAAAATATCAGTACGGAGATATAGCTAAAACATACATTAAGGACGTATCGGACATAAGACTTGGTATAGACATCCAGGGCGGTGTTGATGTAACATTTACACCTGCCGGAGGTGTTGATGCAACTGACGAACAGCTTGACTCAGTAAAGGAAGTAATGAAAGTTCGTCTTGCTGCTCTCGGTATTACAGACAGCAACGTTTATGTTGACTCAAACAATGACCGTGTTATCGTTCGTTTCCCGTGGCAGTCATCAGAATCAGACTTTGACCCTGAGGCAGCAGTTAAGGAACTTGGCGGTACAGCAATGCTCACTTTCCATGAAGGCTCGGAAACAACTGTTGATGAAAACGGCAATACTGTTCCGGCAGGAGAGCTGATCCTTAACGGTGAGGATGTTGCAAGTGCAACTGCAGGTTATCAGAATGATGAAACAACAGGCGAAATAGAATATGTCGTACAGCTCAAACTTAATTCTGAGGGTACAAAGAAGTTTGCGGATGCGACAGGAAGACTTGCAGAAACCAAGGGTACAATCTCCATCTGGATGGATGACAATATGCTTACAGCTCCTACAGTACAGAGCCATATTACAACCGGTGAAGCTGTTATCTCAGGAAGCTTTGAAACATATGAGGATGCAAAGACACTCGCTGACAGAATCAATTCAGGTGCACTTCCGTTCTCACTTACCACATCAAGCTTCTCAACTATTTCACCGACACTTGGTGCCGGTGCGCTCAACGCAATGATTCTCGGCGGACTTATCGCATTTGCATTTATTGCGTTATATATGATAGTCCTTTACAGACTTCCTGGTTTTGTTGCAGTTATCGCACTTACAGGACAGGTTACATGCACACTTGCTGCTGTATCAGGCTACTTCAGCTTTATGAACAGCTCAACTCTTACCATCCCTGGTATTGCCGGTATCATCCTTTCAATCGGTATGGGTGTTGACGCAAACATTATTACCGGTGAACGTATCAAGGAGGAACTCCGTTCAGGAAAGAGACTTAACACAGCTCTTGAATCAGGTTACAAGAGAGCGTTCTCAGCTATTTTTGACGGAAACCTGACAGTAATTCTTATTGCGATTATACTTATGGGTGCTTTCGGTGTTCCGGACAGCCTCTTTGCAAAGATGCTCAGCTTCATCTTCAGATGGTTCGGTACAACAACTGAAGGAACAATCTACTCATTCGGTTTCACACTTATGGTTGGTGCAATCCTTAACTTTGTAATGGGTGTGTTTGCATCAAAGCTTATGCTTGGTTCACTCTCCAAGTTCAATGTATTCAAAAACAGAAAACTTTACGGAGGTGTTGAAAAATGAGTAAGGAAAAGAATATTCAGCCTTCAGAGAAGAAAACAAAATCCTATAACTTTACAGGAAAGAGCAAAATCTTCTATATAATTTCCGCAGTTCTTGTTGCATTATCAGTTCTCGTATCATTCCTCGGAGTTGATATCGCAATTGAGTTCAGGGGCGGTACAATGATCACCTATTCATTTGTCGGAGATATTGACTCAGGTGAAGCTCAGGCAAAGGTTGAGGAGATTGCCGCTTCAAAGGTAAATATCCAGCAGGGTGACCTCTTCCAGAGTGACAGAAAGAAACTCGCTATCTCATTTGTTTCATCAGAAGGATTTACAGCAGAAAAGCAGACAGCACTTACTTCTGCCCTTCAGGAAATATATGCAGACAATGATATTGAGATTCTCGACTCAACAGACGTTGCAGCTTCTTCAGGCCGTGACTTCTTCATCAAGTGTATTGTTGCGGTTGCATTTTCAGCCGTTATACTTATTCTCTATATCGCATTCAGATTCAAGAGAATAAGCGGATGGTCATCAGGTGTATGTGCCGTTATAGCTCTCCTTCACGATATTGTCGTAACATACGGTGCGTTTGTAATCATCGGTTTCCAGATCAACTCAAACTTTATCGCCGTTGTTCTTACAATCCTCGGATGCTCAATCAACAACACAATCGTTGTTTATGACCGTATCAGAGAAAACAAGAAGCTTATGCCTGTAGCTGATATACACGATCTCGTAAACGTAAGTACAACACAGTCTATGACACGTTCATTCAGAACTTCCATTACAACTGTTGTAACAATGATTATTATTTCAATCGTAGCTTATATATACGGCGTTACATCAATCCTCAGCTTCTCAGTTCCGATTATCATCGGTATGCTTGTGGGAACATATTCATCACTTTGTCTTGCTCCGTGCCTCTGGGTATCATGGCAGACAAAGGCTAAAAAAGCATAAAAAATCTTATAATGATTCCAAACCGCCTTGTTTTTCAGGGCGGTTTTGTGTTATAATTAGACTATATAATCCCGGAAGGAGGACTTTGCAGTGAAAGCAGGAGTGTCTACAGCCTGTCTTTATCCGGATTTTCTTGAAAATGCACTTTCGGAGCTTATGGAAAACGGTGTCCGTACAACAGAGATTTTTGTAAATACTCACAGTGAGGTCGTTCCGGAGTTTACCGGTATGCTGGCAGATATTATTTCCGCAAACGGCGGGGAGTGTACAGCCTACCATCCTTATACCTGCCCGATGGAACCTATGATGATGTTCTCAGGATACAGCCGGAGAATGAAGGATATGCTCGAATATCACAAGTATTATTTTGATGCTATGAACCGTCTGGGAGCAAAGATTTTTGTTTTTCACGGAAATATGAACGCTGTTGCTGTTCCGGATGATTTTTATTTTGAAGTATTTGACGAGCTTTCACGGGCCGCAGAAAGATTCGGTATTGTTGCAGCTCAGGAAAATGTCGCAAGGTGTCAGAGCCACAGTCTTGAATTTATGAAAAATATGGCCGGAAAACTCGGCAGCAGGGCAAAGTTTGTGCTTGATGTCAAGCAGGCTCTGCGTTCAGGCGAGGACCCTGCGGAGATTGTCAGAACGCTTGGTTCAGGAATAGTTCATGTACATATGAGTGACAACAATAAGGATGACGACTGTCTGGTTCCGGGAAAAGGTGATTTTGATATTTACAGTTTTCTTGCACTTTTACATGAAAAAGGTTTTGACGGAACTGTTATGATTGAACTCTACCGGCGCGGTTTTCAGACTGTGTCGGAACTTACGGAAGGCTGTACTTATATAGAAAGCCTTATAAAAAGAATTGAAGAGAGAAAGGATTAGCCTATGAGATGCCCGTTCTGCGGTTTTGAAGATACCAAGGTAATTGACTCAAGATCAATTGACCTGAAAAAAAGAAGAAGAAGAGAATGCACCAACTGTTCAAAAAGATTTACAACATACGAAACAATTGACAAACCTCTCCTTATGGTTGAGAAAAAAGACGGGTCCTTTGAGCCGTTTAACAGAAACAAGCTCATAACTGGTATCTACAGTGCTATAAAAAAGCGACCGGTAAGTGTTGATGATGTTTCAAAGATTGCTGATGAGATAGAAAATACATTTGCCAACGAATTCACAAATCAGATTTCAACAGTAAAAATCGGGGATATCGTTCTTGAAAAGCTTAAGACGCTTGATCCGATAGCATATATACGTTTTGCTTCTGTTTACAAGGATTTTGATGACAAGGAAAGTTTTATTAAAATCATATCGGAACTTGATACAAAATAACCAATTAACCGAGCGGTGAAGATGAGTTTTTCGTATTATTTAACAAATAAAAAATAAATTGATTTTTCTATGGATTTTTATTTGTATTTATGATATCATTATCTTATAAAATCTAAATCAATTACATATTCAGGAGGTATTTACACTATGGAAGGCATCTATAACTCACTTCAGATGGAGGAGATTACAGATCAGTTTGACCCGGGCGAGATGGAAGAGCAGAAGGTAGTTTCTATTCTGGTGTTTTTTATCGAGTTCCTTTTCTTTATCCCTATTGTTTCATATAAGGATTCAGCTTACGCAAAAACGGTGGCAAATCAGACTCTTACACTGTTTGTGGCAGGAATTGTATCTCGGATAATAGGCAAGATTCTGGGCTATATTCCGGTACTCGGAGGAATTGTTGCATGGTTAATATCCATAGCACTTCTTGTTCTTGCAATCACAAAGATTATCGACGCTGCTAACGGAAAGATAAGAAATCTTCCTTTCGGAATCATTATTCCTGCATTTAAGTAAAAACAGGGCGGTCGGTTTCGGCCGCCTTTTTTGGCATATAAACCTTGCTGAAACCATATAGTTTATCAGTGAGGTGTTGAATTTGAAAAAGACAGTATTCTGTACTGCAGTTTTAATTCCGGCTGCAGTTTTTTTAATTCTGATTTTATCATTAAAAGAGAGTAAAACCGGTACGGATCTTGCGGGACAGCAGATTCCGGGATATCTTCTTGTCTGCGGATGGGAAACCAGTTCAGAAAAAATCCGCATGGAGAGTATTGTGATTCCGAATGAGTTCAGCGAAGTGTACAGTCAGTATAACGGAATTCAGCAAAGTCAGGGTTTTGACCTTAGCAGCCACAGAGGAGAAAAGGCTGTGCTTGTAACCTGCCCTGTAACCAATTATGAAGGCAGGGATGATGTCTATGCCGAGCTTATACTGAGCGGCACAAATCTTATCGGAGCAGCTCTTGTATCAGACAGTTCAGACGGTTTTGTTAAACCGTTAAAAAATACAAAAACGGAAAAGGGGTATTAAAAATGAACAATGCAAAAATGATTAATTTTAACGGAACACCATGTGTAGAGCTTACTGCAGGCGGCTATACAGCACTGATAGCCTACGAAATCGGCTGCAATGTAATAAGGCTCAGAAACACGGAACACGCAGTAGAGTTTTTCAGATTCAATTCTGACAATCCGGCAGAGACGATTATCAGTTCACCTGAAGTATGGGGAATGCCGACACTGTATTTCCCGAACAGACTTGCTGACGGTGTGCTCAAAACATCAGATGCGGAATATCACTGGCCGGTAAATGAAAAAAATCATTACAACAACCATATCCACGGCTTCCTTCACAAGAGAGTACATAATGTCGAAGAGTACAGCTCAGACGAAAAGAGTGCGTGGGTAAGGACGAAGTTTGTATTTGACAGCAATGATGAATTCTACCAGTACATGCCGGTTGACTTTACTGTTGAGTACACATTCACACTTTCAGAGGACGGACTTAAGCAGGACATTAAGTTTACAAACAACTCTGAAAAGGTTCTTCCGGTTTCCATCGGTTCACACACAGCAATGGCTGCTCCTTTTGTTGACGGTGCAAAGCTTGCGGATATAAGACTTCAGGTTCCTGCGATGATGAGATGCGAACTCAACGAAAGATGTCTTCCTACGGAAAATCTTCTCGATCTTTCCGAATGGGACAAGGAGTATGTTGACGGTACAAAGATACCTGTTCTTCAGAATCTTGACAATGATATGTATGCCGCCGGCAGACTTGAACTTAACGGAAAGCCGTTTAACGGAATTATTGCCGAGGACAGGGCAAGCGGAATCAAGATCTGCTACGAGGTATCAGATGAATACCGTTTCTGGATTATATGGAACGACCAGGGATTCAACGGTTACTTCTGTCCTGAGCCGATGACAGCTATGATAAATGCTCCGAACCTTTCACTTTCACCTTCAGTAAGCGGTTACAGAGAGATTGTAAAGGGACAGACTTTCGAAGCTTCACAGCATTTCTTCGTTTCATTGTGATTTTCTGCGGATTTTTTACTAAATCACTTGAAAAATAATAAAAAATATGATATAATCAGCTTAACAGTTTTGATAAAATATACAAAACAAAAATTTACTTAATAAAAGGAGTATCAATCATGAAATTCGGATTTTTCGATGACGCAAGAAGAGAATACGTTATCAATTCTCCAAGAACACCTTATCCATGGATTAACTACCTTGGAACACAGGGCTTCTTCTCACTGATTTCAAATACTGCAGGCGGTTACAGTTTCTACAAGGATGCCCGTCTCAGAAGAATAACAAGATACCGTTACAACAATGTACCTATCGATATGGGCGGACGTTATTTCTACATAAACGACAACGGTACAGTATGGAATCCTGGCTGGTCACCGGTTAAGACAGAGCTCGATTCATACGAATGCCGTCACGGTATGGGTTATACAATCATCACAGGTAAGAAGAACGACCTCAAGGCTGAAGTAACATTCTTCGTTCCTCAGAACTATGACGGTGAAGTTCAGCAGGTAGTTCTCACAAATGAAGGTTCTGCTGCAAAGACATTCAAGCTCTTCTCATTCGCTGAATGGTGCTTATGGGATGCTCAGGATGACTGCACAAACTTCCAGAGAAACTTCTCAACAGGACGTGTTGAAGTTGACGGTTCAGCAATTTATCACAAGACAGAATACAGAGACAGACGCGACCACTATGCGTTCTACTCAGTAAACGATACAATCGACGGTTACGATACAGACCGTGATTCATTCATCGGTCTCTACAACGGTTTCCACAATCCTGAAGCTGTACTCGCAGGCAAGGCAACAAATTCATTTGCTGACGGCTGGTCACCAATTGCTTCACACTACAAGGAAATCACACTCGCTCCTGGCGAAAGCAAGACACTTATCTTCATTCTCGGCTACGTTGAGATGCCTGCTGACCAGAAGTTCGAAGCTGATGGCAAGACAATCAACAAGGTTAAGGCTCACGCAATGATGGAAAAGTTCAACACACCTGAGAAGGTTGCTGCAGGTCTTGCTGAACTCAGAACTGTATGGGATTCACTCCTCGGAATCCTTAACGTTAACACACCTGAAGACAAGGTAAACAGAATGGTTAACATCTGGAACCAGTATCAGTGTATGGTTACTTTCAACCTTTCACGTTCTGCTTCATACTTCGAATCAGGTATCGGTCGTGGTATGGGCTTCAGAGATTCCAACCAGGACGTTCTCGGTTTCGTACACCAGATTCCGGACCGTGCAAGAGAAAGAATCATCGACATCGCTTCAACTCAGTTCCCAGACGGCGGATGCTATCACCAGTACCAGCCACTCACAAAGAAGGGTAACGCTGATATCGGCGGTGACTTCTCAGATGATCCGCTCTGGCTCATCCTCTCTGTTTCTGCATACATCAAGGAAACAGGTGACTGGAGCATCCTCGACGAGATGGTTCCTTATGACAACGATGCATCAAAGGCTCAGCCAATGCTCGACCACCTCAAGGTTTCATTCTACCACATCGTAAACAACCTCGGACCTCACGGACTTCCGCTTGCAATGCGTGCTGACTGGAATGACTGTATCAATCTCTCATGCTTCTCAGACACACCGGGCGAAAGCTTCCAGACATATACAAACCCTAAGTTTGCTGCTGAAGGCGGCTACTCAAAGGTTGCTGAATCAGTATTCGTTGCTGCTCTCTTCACATATGCAGGACCTAACTACGTTTCAATCCTCAAACACCTTGGTAAGGATGATGAAGCTGCAAAGGCTCAGGCTGAAATCGACAAGATGATGAAGAACATGATGGAATCTGCATGGGACGGCGACTGGTTCCTCCGTGCATATGACGCAAACGGCAACAAGATGGGTTCAAAGGAATGTGAAGAAGGACAGATCTTCATCGAACCACAGGGCTTTGCAATCATGTCAGGTCTTGACAAGGACATCACAGCAAAGACACTTAAGTCTATCGACGAGAGACTTAACACACAGCACGGTCTTGTTCTTAACAACCCTGCATTCACAAAGTACTATGTAGAATACGGCGAGATCTCAACATATCCGGGCGGATACAAGGAAAACGCTGGTATCTTCACACATAACAATGCATGGATTATCTGTGCTGCTGCTTACGCAGGCGAAGGTGATCAGGCATTCAAGTACTACTCAGAAATCGCTCCTGCATACACAGAAGAAACTTCAGACTTACACAAGACTGAACCGTATGTATACGGTCAGATGATCGGCGGTAAGGATGCAGGTGCTGATATCGGCAAGCCTGGCAAGAACTTTGGTCAGGGCAAGAACTCATGGCTCACAGGTACAGCCGCATGGAACATGGTAGCTATCTCACAGTACATCCTCGGTTTACAGCCTGACTTCGACGGCCTTAAGGTTGATCCTTCAATCCCTGCTGCATGGGACGGCTTCACAGCTACAAGAAAGTACCGTGGTGCAGAATACTCTATCACAATCAAGAACCCTGATCATGTTTGCAAGGGTGTTAAGAGTGTAACAGTTGACGGCAATGCAGTTGAAGGCAATACTCTTCCTGTATTTGACGGCGGCGTTCACACTGTTGAAGTTGTAATGGGTTAATAAACAGGTAAACTGGTTCTTATACTTAATATACAGAATT
>SAMEA3663038__coassemble_333_pt1 | contig 16250 bp, 13 predicted proteins | sample SAMEA3663038__metabat2_low_PE_024 | metagenome-assembled genome bin SAMEA3663038 (sample SAMEA3663038) | pig gut metagenome | biome: pig gut; feature: pig-associated habitat; material: faeces | place: France | collected 2012
TTCTGCAAAGATTTATGCACAGCCTGGTAAGGCGTTCCCTGCATTTTTCCAGATTCTGAGTAATGTCCGGAGCATTATTCATCTTTTCCTCCTTCCTTTTTTGTGAGCTCTGTTACTGTATACTTCACAAGCTACAAAAAAGTTCATTTTTTCAGGTGTTTTTTCTCAAAAAAATACCGGCAGACAGAACCGCCGGTATCATATTATTTCAGTTTTGTTTTTCCATCTCTTCCGAAGGCATATATGTTGCCGCTACTATGGAGATATTGTCTCTGCATCCCTTGCTCAGAGAACGTTTTACAAGTTCCTCAAGTCTTCTTGGCATGGACATAGGCATAGAGAGTATTTCTTCTATTTCTGATTTTACTATGTAATCCGAAAGTCCGTCAGAACAAATGAGGTACACATCACCATATTCAATCTCTTCATCAAGAGTAATCACGTCGATAGTCGGTTTCGCAGTCATATTTCCAAGAACAGGCATGATGATATTACGGTGAACATGTTTACGCTTTTCCTCGTATGTAATCTTCCCCTGATCATAGAGCATCTGAACAAGGGACTGATCCCTGGAAAGCTGCTTAAGTCCGGAGCTTCTGAACCTGTAAAGTCTCGAATCTCCTACGTTTATGCAGTACATATTCTGATTTTCGTCAACTGCAAATCCGCACAGTGTAGTCTGCATATTGGACGCATTTCTGTGAAACAGACCATAGTGCTTAAGCTGCTTGTGAATCCTTGTAAGCGCCTGCGTAAAATTGAACTTGCTGCTGAACTCCTGCTTTGCAAGTTCGGAAAGACACATCTTCGAAGCTATATCTCCTGATTTTTCCCCTGAAACCCCGTCACATACTGCAGCTATAAAAGGTTTTCTTACCTCTTTTTCAATCATTCCTTCAGTCAGAACAGTGTCATTAATGAGAACAGCATCTTCATTTCTCTCTTTTACGCCCTGCTCTGTTATTCCGCAGCAATAAAACATTTTTTATTCTCCATTCTGCCGTCCGTGCAGATTTTACGGCAAAGTCTGTATCAGATATCCTCGTTGTAGTTTCCAAGGAATCTGAAATCCTTTATTTCATTTCTCATTGCAACAAGAAGTGCATTGACTCTGTCATCGTCAATACTTCCCTCAAAATCCAGGTAGAATACAACATCAAAGTTTCCCTCATGGCGCGGTCTGCTCTCTATCTTAAGAAGGTTAAGTCCGGCTACACGGAACTTGGTGAGCATTCTGTAAAGCGAACCTTCGTTGTCCGAAAGCGACATAAGCACTGACACTCTGTTTGCACCCGGTTCAACTACAAAATTCCTGGAAATACAGATAAATCTTGTGAAGTTTGCAGACTCATCCGAGATATTTCTGTCAAGAATCCTGAGTTTATAGAGCTTCGCACACTTTTCCGAACAGATTGCTGCAATTTTTTTACTGCTTTTTGCAACAAATTTTGCTGACGTTGCAGTGCTTGCATAGTGAACTGTTTTAAGGCCGTTCTTTTCAATATATTCCGAACACTGCATAAGTGCCTGCGGGTGTGAATAAACTGCTTCCACCTCTTCAACTGAGCCTGTGTTCATCGCTGCAAGGCAGTGTCTGATATTTACTCTGACCATTTTGTTTATATATACGTTATACTTTCTCATAAGGTCGTATGTAAGTGAAATTGACCCTGTGCTTGAGTTCTGAACCGGAATCACACCATAGTCAATTTTGCCTTCATCAACCGCCCTGAAAACGTCCTCGAACTCATGGTAAAAGCCTATATCCTTCCCGTTTCCGAAAATTCTTCTTGTTGCTTCTTCGGAATTTGACCCTTTTACACCGTAACATCCAACACGGCAGTTCTTATCAGGCTCAAAGGTTCTGTGTTCAAGAAATTTTATATTTTTATTGATTTCACACTGCTGATAACTTTTGCTGATATCCATAATATTTGAAAAAAGTACCGCTGCACTGTCTTCAAACTTCTCCGCCGCTCTGGCTTTTATTCCGTCTATAACTTCCTGTTCTCTGCCTGTCTGAAGTACACTTACGTTATTTTTCTTTTTGTATTCTGCAACCTGCAGACAAAGTTCCATTCTTTCCTGAAACTTACTGAGTATCTCTCCGTCAATAATGTCAATCTGATCTCTGAGTTCTTTCAAATCCATGAGTAATAATTCCTTTCCATAGCCTTTTTTCAGCTAATTCTATTATATCTAAAATCATCTGAAAAAACAATAGTTATAAGTTTTTATTAATAACAAGTATAATACGAGGCTAATTATTTGTTAAAATTGCACATTGATTTTGCATAAAAAAGCTGTGAAGTCATACCGGATAACTTCACAGCGTAGTTATTATTCTCAGTCGAGCTTTCTTTTCTCTTCTTCAAGAATTCTTATAAGGTCATCAATAGAGTCTGCGTTGATTTTCTTAACCGGTGGTTTGGATTTTTTCTTAACAGGAGCTGGCTTTTCGGCCGGTTTCTGTACTGCTGGTGCCGGCTCTGGAGTTTCTGCAGCTACTGAGCTTTCATGTTTGATCTCGGATACATTTGCAAAGCTCTGTACAGGATTATCATATCTGTATGAAGGTCTTGCAGATTCCGGTATCTCCTGAAATACTGGTTTTTCAGGATTGAGCTGTTCACTGTATGTTTCTTTCGCAACAAAGTCAGTGTATTCATATTTGCTGACATTTTCCGGTTCTTTCGCCGGTGTCGGTGTTTCCGGTTCTTCTTTTCTTTTATATTCCTGGAACACAAACGGCTCCGGTTCATCAGCAGGTGCAGGTACCGGTTCGGACTTGTAAACCGGTTCGTATTTGTCAGCAGGTTCCGGTGCAGAAGCAGTTTCAGGTTCTGCAATACGTACAGGATCTTCTTCCTGGTATTCAGGCTCGCTAACGGTCTGTTCAGCTAAAAGTGCAGCTTCCGCTTCCTGTTCAGCCTTCTGAGCCATGAGTCTCCTGTGCTCTTCAGCCTTCTTTTCTTCGTTTCTCTTTTCTTTTCTGAGGCTCTCGATATAGATTTCAGCCTCAAGCATATCATCGTCATATTTTGATTTCTTTCTTTTTATTGCAGCTACAGAGAAAATAATAAGAAGAAGTGAGCTTATTGCCATTGTCGCAATACCGCGGATATCTCGTGAGAAACGTACCATCTCACCGGCAAGGTCATTTTTTCTTAAAACTGTTCCGAGAATCTTTGACTTAGGTATGGAATAAACATCACCAGTGTTCATTCTGTCTCCTCTTACACTGTACATCATTGTACCGTTTTCGCTCTCTTCAATAGCAGCAAGACAAAGAACTGTCTTGTAACCTTCTCCGACAGTACAAAGAACATATGTATTTTCCTCAGGTTTGAGCTCATGGTCTATGAGAACCATAGAACCTTCATCTATGTTTTTAAGATTATTGCTGTTGTTTATAAAAAATGTCCAGTGATAATTCAGTATATCTATCTTAGGTGAACTGTCAGCGGAATAGAAGATGACATTTGATCCCACTGTAACTATAAGAATAAGAACAAGAGCCAGTGTTATAAGACCTCTTATAAATCCTAAAAAAACTGAGCCGACGCTTCTCTTCTTTCTTGCCATGATCTTTTTCTTCCTTTCATATTTATATTCCGGTAATTACATATCTAATCTCTCAAATATACACGTTTTCCTTTAAATAAAAACGTATATTCATAATTATAACACATAATCACGCAAAATACAATAGACTAATTTTTTTTTACCTTAAATTATTTTTATCTGGATATCTAACACAAGCACAAAAAACGAACCCCTTAGTACCGCTAATACTAAGGGGTTCATTCTTTTGTGTGATACACATGTACCTTTACTTCATTTTATGTGTTTATTATATCACTAAAAATATTATATGTCAAGTCGGTTGATGATATATCGTTATAAATTTTTCCATATAATTATAACAAAACTGCTTGACTATCAGAACTGTTTATGGTACAATGTTTATTGTGGTTATGCTGGTGTAGCACAGTTGGTAGTGCAGCTCATTCGTAATGAGCAGGTCGCGTGTTCGAGTCACGTCACCAGCTTTATATGTAAATGAAAAACTGCGTGGTCATGTAGACTGCGCAGTTTTTTTCTATTTTATCATTTTCTCTTAAAACTCTTCAGATATTCCTTATGCTCATCGCTGACACGAAAGCTTTCCCTTGCCTTCTGTATGGTTTTGTTATGAGTCCACACATCAAGGCTGTTTTCCTCGATAACCCTGATACAGTATTCATACTGCTTCGCCAGTGCCGTGGCAAAATACCATGCTCTCATCATATTTATGTAGTACTCACCGCTCTGTATGTTCACGGCAATATCAAGCTGTTCCGGACTGAATTTATCGTCCAGAAAATATGCCATCAGCATGCCGAGTCCGAATCTGACCGTATAGGTTTTGTCTGATGAAGTCCATTCCCTTATTTTTGAAAGTACCGCATCAGGATATTTTGCGAAAATCTTCGGTCTGAGCTGGTCACAGGTTGCCCAGTTATCAATATACGGAAGAAATCTTTCAGTTTCATTTATAAGTCTGTCAAAATCCTTCATCTCTGAAAGAATAAATACATGAATCTGATTTTCTTCAAAGTATTTGTGAGGAAGTTCCTCAATGAATATATCGGATTCACCCTGCTTAATAAGTTCCTTTGCAATTTTCCGGAGTTCAGGTGTACGGACGCCTATCATATATTCTTCCGTAAGTCCAGGAGTAAGATTAAGCTGAAAATCACGGTATCTGATGTCCTGCACTGAAAACAGTCTTTCATAAATATCCATATTTTCCTCCGTCTTAACTATTATTAATGTACAGTCATTATAACATATGGAAAAACAAATATCAACCATTAACAAAATTTTCTGTTATCATTTAAGTACTTGATTTCACGAAAGTACCAAATGTCATAATAATTTCAAGTTGTTTATTTACTTTTCACCCAAAGTATGATATAATAAATTTATACAAACACAACTTAAGGGGTTATAAACTAAATCTGGGGGGAGAAAAATGACTAACCTGCATTTCAAATTAAAAGATCTTAGATCGAATATAAAACTAAAGACATTAACCGCAATTCTTTTTTTATCTCTTATATGCTTTGGAGTGGTAGGCGTTATTATATTCAGCAACATAAAATCAAGTGTAATCAGTAAAGTCAAATCAACAGCCATGGATATGGCATTAATTGCTGCATCAGAGATAAACGGTGATGACCTTGAAAATATTTCATCCGAATCCGACGAAGAATACACAGAAATTTTTGATACACTGTCAAAATATGAAAAATCCGAATCCGTAAAATACATATATGTAATGATTTATGACGGACAAAAACTTACATTCGCCGTGGACGCAGATCCATCTGAGGAATCACGTGCCGGCAGCGGAGAAGAGTATCCGATGTTCGAAGACATACTTCCTGCTTTTGAGGGAAAGGTATGCTGCGACAGTGAACCTACAAAGGACAGATGGGGGACACACCTCAGTGCCTACGCACCTGTTTACGATTCAGAAGGAAATATATCCGGTGCAGTTGGTGTAGATACTGGGATAGACGAGGTCAACCGTCACCTTAATGTAATAAAAATTCAGATTTTACTCCAGATAGCCGTATTTTATATTTTATGCTCCATCCTGTTTTCAGCTCTCTGGCGTACATTCAGCAACCGTGATATGCTCACAGGCATACTTAATTATGACAGTCTTGTTATTTACGGAAACAAACTGCGGAAAAAAGGATTTCTTGACAAATATACAGCTATACAGATGAACATACGCAATTTCAAGTACATAAACTCAAAAATTGGAACAGGCTGCGGAGATATTCTTCTCAAGAAGTACGCAAAAATTATCTGTACTCAGACAAATCCTTATGGTGTATGCGCAAGAACAGGAAGTGATAATTTCATAGCCCTTGTAAAAAGCGGCTGTGAAGATGATATTATCGAAAATCTCTCAGAGATCTGGATAGATATGAGCAAATACGGTATAAAAGACAGAATACAGATTTCAATCCGGTGCGGCATTTATAAAATCAACGAAAATGACAGCATACAGGATGCAATCAACTATACTTCCGTCGCAATCAAAAATTCACGCATCTCCGGTAATAACTATATTGTACAGTTCAGACCGGACATGCTGGATGACATGGTTCACAACAGCAGTATAATTGATGAATTTCACGAATCCATTGAAAAGAATGAATTCAAAGTTTACTATCAGCCTAAGGTAAACACGGAAACGAATGACTTATGCGGTGCGGAAGCACTTGTAAGATGGATAAAAGATGACAGGGTAATTCCTCCTGCCGAATTTATCCCTGTTCTCGAAAACGAAGGTGTCGTAACAGAAATAGACTTCTACGTCTTTGAAACTGTATGCCGTGATATCGCAGACTGGCGGCAAAAAGGAATAACTCCTGTGACCATTTCCTCGAATTTCTCAAAACTCCACCTTGCCAACCCTGATTTTGCTGATTCGATACTTTCAATCGTTAAAAAATACGAAATTCCTCATAACCTGATTGAAATTGAGCTTACTGAATCTTCGGGATACAGCAATTACGACGCTCTCACGCACTTCGTGGAACGAATGAATATCGAAAATATCAACACATCAATTGACGACTTCGGAACAGGTTATTCTTCACTTTCCATGCTCAAGGACATTAACGTTGACGTAGTAAAAATAGACAAGTCGTTTCTCGGAAAAGACGATCCCATTGACACTGTACGGGAAAAAATGCTTGGAAACGTTATAAGAATGATCCGTGACCTTGACAGAACGGTAATATGTGAGGGGATAGAAACCGAAAACCAGCTTAATTTTTTAAAGAAAGCAGACTGCGGAGTTGTTCAGGGATACTTCTTTGACAAACCTCTTCCGCATGACGAATTTGAACTCAGACTAAAACATCCTCACTATGATATAAGTTTATAGGAAGATAAAAAACACCCTGCATAAAGCAGGGTGTTTTTTATTTGATTGAATCAAGGTCAATAATTTCCTTACCTGATGCACCGTTTGCTTCGTTCATGTTCATTATGCTTTTAAGTGACGGAATTACGGAAATATTGATATTATTACTTTTACGGGCAGCAGCCACACTGTAGTAAACATTAATCGTCCCGTCGCCTATATTTACCGGCATGGAAAGATTTTTTACCGCACGGCTAAGTTCTGAGAAAAATACATCTTTTGCATCATCTCCTCCTGAACGCTCCGTTACAACAAAGAATTCATCAGAACCGGTTCTGTAAACCACGGAATTAGGGAAACATTTTTTCAGTACAGCCGAAGCTGCGACCAGTACCATGTCTCCGGCCTCTTCTCCGTACAGAATATTTATCTCGCTGAACCTTCTGACATTGAACATGGCAAAATAATAAACGTGACCAGCTTCACAGCTTATCTTTCCTTCCTCAAAGTCATTTGAAAATGAAACACGGTTTTTCATGTCAGTAAGCATATCCCTGAAAAGCGCATTGCTGAGATTTTCTCTGGTTTTCTCCTGCTTTTCCACAACTTTGTTCAGACGCTGTGAAGTGTCTTCATGCTTTTTGTTTATTATATTGAAGATAACAATAAGCAGAATGCAGAAAATGATGAATATTATCAGATAACTGCGCATATTGCCGGTAAGGCTGTACATCTCATCCTCTGTATCATTCATCATAAATATCCAGCCTCTGTCAGCCATATATGAATACATTGATACATATTTTATGCCATCCGCTTCATATGTAAACTTTCCGCTGGAATTATCCTTTGTTCCGTTTAATACGTCACAGAGAAGAATGAGTTCCGGAATATTTCCCCCGGTTACAGATACGCCCGAATCACTGCAGAATATATATTCTTTATTTGCGGCATCCATCATACTGTAAAACGAACTTTCCGTATCACACTCGCTTAATGTATCAAGCAGGTTTATAAGCCCATCCGTATAAACTCCGATGCCTACAATCCCGGCAGGTGAATTTTCCCTGTTAAAAACGACCTTGTACATAGACAATATCTGCTTTCCGCTTGCAGGTGAAGAAATAACGCCTGACTCAAAAATACCGTCTTCTGAATTCAGAAGCGCCTTCTGAAGTTCTTCAAGCGCTCCTCCGGAACGTGTTGTCATACCTGAAACCTTGCTGTTCGTATGTGCAAGGACATGAGTATTCCATTCGCTTACATAAATTCCTTCAAGATTAACGATATCCCCTGAAAACGACTCTGTATACGCCTGTGCCGCACTTCTTGCCTCATCATCTGAAGGATTTTCAAGAACGTTCAGTATCTCTCCTGCGTGGCTGTATTCTGAAAGGGTCTTTCTTATATTTTCGACATAATTAAGTATTATCCTGCTCCGTTCTTCAGCAATTGTCATCATATAAGTATCTGAACTTTTTGTAGCCTCTTTGCTTATAAGCTGAGTTACTCCTATTGATATGCCGAACATAAGTATCAGCTGCACAATCAGAAGAATATTAAGTGCTGAAAAGGATTTTTTTCTGCGTTCCAATGGTCTCATCCTTTCAAATTTTATTCATCTTTTAATATATTGCTGAGCTTGTTTTTCAGAATATTGTTTACACCCTTCTGGTTAGCACGAACCGGAACAGCTCCGTTAAATACGGAACCCGGATTTGTAACGCTAACCTGTGAAACAGGACTGCCGCTGCCTGACGGCGCAAACGTTCCTTGTGCATTAGTGTAAAGCGACGCTCCCCGCGTACTTTCAGGGATACTTGTATAAACACTGCAGAACCCGCTGTCACTGCGCCGTGTCTGACATTCTGTTCCGGATGCAAACTTGCTGACATCTGTTATCAGAATATTTCCGCCCGGAGTTACAACGACAGTATCTTTGTTTTCCGGATTAAGTGAAAGAACATAATCTATGCATCCGTTACACGGAAGAAGCGGCGAAACACTGCAGGAATTGTAAACTATCATAGCTTTTATTTTAGACTGCCCTTCATCAAGCATCATTTTTACAGCTGATATCTCAGCATGAACATTCTGAGATACATTTCCGCTTGTAATATATTCATTAAATCCTTTATAAATATTTCCGTTTCCTGCACAGATTACACATACAGTATCCCCCGGGACAGGGTTATGTCTCTTGTCATATCTTTTTCTTATAGCATCAACTGCTATATCAATCATAAATCTGTAATTCATTTTTCAGCACACTCCCTTTTTGATATTTTGTAAAATTCAGTATACAGCAAAGACTCAGTTGTGCATTTGTCACAGTTTTATGTATAGCCAATACATCCATGTATGTTTATTATAACATAACAGATTCAATATATCAATATGCAGTATAACAAAAAATATCACATTCCGCATATACAAAAAACCCCTAAAAAATTTCTCTCCAAAAATTGATTATTCTCCCTCTTTGTGATATAATTTTATAGGGAAAGAAAAAATTAATTTAATTTTCCTATAATCTGACTAACAGAACGCAGACAAATGCGTACAGTCAAACATATTTTTTACAGGAGGACTCTACAATGTCTATGTATATTACATGTCTCGATCTCGAAGGTGTACTCGTTCCTGAAATCTGGATTGCCTTTGCTGAAGCAACCGGTATTCCTGAACTTAAGAGAACTACACGTGAGGAACCTGATTACGACAAGCTCATGAAATACAGAATTAATATTCTTAAGGAACACGGACTTGGTCTTAAGGAAATTCAGGATACTATCGCAAAGATAGACCCTATGCCGGGGGCAAAGGAATTTCTTGATGAGCTCCGTTCAATCTGCCAGGTAATAATCATCAGTGATACTTTCTCACAGTTTGCCGGTCCTCTTATGGAGAAGCTCGGTTTCCCTACTATCTTCTGCAATACACTTGAAGTTGCTGAAAACGGTGAGATCACAGGTTTCAGAATGCGAGTTGAAAATTCAAAGTATACAACAGTCAAGGCGCTCCAGTCTATCGGCTTTGAAACAATCGCAAGCGGTGACAGCCACAACGACCTCGGAATGATCCGTGCAAGCAAGGCAGGATTCCTCTTTAAGAGTCCTGACAGCATAAAGGCTGAAAATCCTGACCTCCCTGCATACGAAACATACGAAGAGCTTATGAACGCTATCAAAAGCGCAATGAACTGATTATAAGTATTTATAAACCCTGCCGGACAAGCTCCGTGCAGGGTTTCTTCTATATATTCCTGAAAAACTCATAAATTTCTTCCGACTTAATTATTTCGCAGTATATCTCATCTTCAGATTCCGTACATACAGTGACAGTATATTCATCGAGATCAAATCTTTCAAACCTGCAGCCAGTTGAACCATCAAGTACGCTGAATGTATTCAGACCCCGGGAAAGTCCTTCACCGGTATATTTAATATAAGCCTCCTTGGATGTCCACACTTCCGCAAAGCTCAGATTCTGCCCGGTATTCCCGTATATCCTGCTGTACTCATCCCCGGTAAAATATCTACGGGCAATTTTTTCATTTCCACGGTCCTTCCTTTCAATATCAATTCCGGCATTTTCTCTGCTGCATACCAGTGCAATATACTTCCCCGAATGGGAAAATGAAAAATGAAAGTCACCTCTGCCATGAAGAAATGGTTTCCCGTGTTCCCCGTAGTCAAATGAAATATCCTGATTTTCCATACCCAATTCCGTAATTATTTCCTTACGTACCGCAAGTTCAGAGGTAACACTCAGCACCTTGTCCCTGTCCGAACGGATTCTTGCCGCTCTTTCCTGCCTTTCTGAAGAAATATACTTAATATAACCAGATATATCACAGTTCCCGTCAGCCTCAATAATTATAATTTTCAAAATCATTCCGCCCTTCTCTGAAATTATCAGATACTATTTTAGCACCAGACAAGTACTATGTCAAATAAATGTGAAAATCATTTGCATTCAGGCAAATATCATTATTGCTAAATGGAACAAAACATGGTATACTTATAATGTTAGTCAAAAATTTCAGTCAGGAGAATAGTAATGAAAAAATTCAACATATCGGAAAGTGAGAAATATATAAAAAATCTCATATGCGTACTTATGATTATCATAATGGGATTTTTGTTTTTTGAAAGTTTTATACATACCATGCGTCTTACGAACACATCTGAAATGTTTGAAGGGATAAGTTATCATCATGACAACTTCATTTTCAATGCAGTATATATGGCAGCAGTCCTCCTGATATCATCATTTATTATGCCAAAACTTGAAAAGATACCAGTAAAGTTTTTCACTGCTTTACTTTCTGTCACAACAATTACTCTCGGAACAATATGGGTTATTTCATCACAGGCCTCACCGATAAATGACCAGTACTGCGTGGCAAATGCCGCAAATATGGCTGCGGAAAACAATTATACCTTTATGGAGGACAGATACTTCAGCAACTATCCTTTCCAGCTTGGAATGGTGCTTTTCTACGAGATACAGATACGGCTCTTCAGCAGATTCTGCGATACGATAATCTATACTGAGATTATCAACGTTATCTGCCTCGCTCTTGCGTATGCAGGGCTTATCACACTTATCGGAAAACTTTTTGACAACAAAAGAATGCAGATTTTTTCCGCAATCGCGATGATGTTCTCCGTTCAGCCGGTTCTCTACACAACGTTTGTCTACGCTGTTATTCCGGGAATTACATTCACCATTTACGCACTGCTCTTTGAGATTAAATATTTTGAAACGGAAAGCAGGAGAAAATACATTTTTGCGCTTCTCTCAGTTATTTTTATGGCACTGGCTGTAATGGTAAAAACAAACAATTATATCGGACTGGTTGCACTGATTGTATGTGCCGCAGTAAAATTTCTTAAAAGAAAGAAAATCGCAGACCTTGTCTATATAGCTGTACTGGCCGCTGTTTCAGTAAACATTCTCTCTGCGGTATCTTTTTTATACGAAAAAAGAAGCGGAACAGAGCTTGGCGAACCTGTTCCTATGACAGGTTACATAGCAATGGGTCTTGATGATCCCCACGGTGTTCTCGGCTGCAACGCAAAGGGCTGGTACAGTAACTACTACACCACGGGAAATCACTATAATCATAACTACGAAACAAAAAAATCCTCCGAATTTGCAGTAAATGCAATTAAGGAAAAGCTTAAATATTTCGTCTCCGATTATGCCTATGCAAACGACTTCTTCTATGAAAAAAACACTTCACAGTGGAATGAGCCTTCATTCGCCTGCCTGTGGATTAACCTCATTGTATACAGATTTAACGGGGCTGAGCCGGGGAAATTAGCCGCAAAGGTTATTGAAACGAATGCAGGCGACAGCTGGTCAGGTCTTTACGAGTACATGAATGTATTCCAGATGCTAATCTATATGAGTGCATTTGCAGGGGTATTTGTATGTTTTAAAAAGAAGGATATTTTCTGCTCTTCTCTCATACTTATTGTACTCGGGGGATTTATGTACCATATGATATTTGAAGGAAAATCACAGTATATCATGCCTTACTTCATACTTCTCACAGGATTTTCCGGTGTAGGAACTGAAGTTCTCGTGTTGAAAACATCTTCATTTATAAACAGCAGAAAAAAGGCTGATGAAAAGACGGCTGAACAGTAATGGAAAAGTATATGAAACGAGCCATAGAGCTTGCTGAAAAGGCAGCTGCTATGGGGGAGATACCAGTCGGAGCAGTTGTTGTAAAACGTGATACTGGAGAAATCATCTCTGAAGGATATAACAGAAGGGAAACTGACAAAAATGCACTTTCCCATGCAGAGATAACCGCTATAGAACTTGCATGCAGCCGGCTTGGAGGCTGGAGGCTTATCGGATGCGACCTGTACGTCACGCTTGAACCCTGTCCGATGTGCTGCGGTGCCATTATTAACTCACGGATTGAGAGAGTTATATACGGAGCTGATGACTGCAAGGCCGGTTCCGTTTTCTCCGTTCAGAAAATGTTTGATCTGCCGTACAATCATAAACCGGAAGTTATACCGGGTGTTATGGCTGACCAGTGCTCATCACTTCTCAGCAGCTTTTTTAAACGAATAAGAAAAATTCAGAAATACATAGGAGCAGATATGATTAACTTTGAAAATGAATGGGATTCCCTCCTTAAAGATGAATTCAGCAAGGAATACTACCAGAATCTCAGAAAAATACTTATTAAAGAATACAAGACACAGACTATATACCCGGATATGTACGATATTTTCAATGCTCTTCGCTACACGTCCTACTCTGATGTAAAAGTTGTAATACTTGGTCAGGATCCGTATCACGGACCAAATCAGGCTCATGGTCTGTCATTTTCAGTGCGAAAAGGAGTTGCCCCCCCGCCGTCACTTAAAAATATTTTCAAAGAGATTAAAGATGAACTTGGAATTGACAACACAGGAAAGCACGGAGAACTTACAAACTGGGCAAAGTCAGGTGTTCTCCTTCTTAACGCAGTCCTCACCGTACGTCAGGGCCAGGCAAACAGCCACAAAGGAATTGGCTGGGAGCAGGTTACCGACCGGATAATATCAATTCTGAACGAACGTGAAAAACCGATAGTTTTCCTTCTCTGGGGAAACAACGCAAAGGCAAAGGCTTCACTTATAACCAACCCTGATCACCTTGTGCTTAAGTCAGCACATCCGAGTCCTTTCTCTGCGTATAACGGATTTTTCGGATGCGGACACTTTGCCGCTGCAAACAGGTTTCTTGAAGAAAACGGTATGGAGCCTGTAGACTGGTCAATAGAATGACGGAGGCAGATTTATGAAGAAAATATACTGTGCTGCAGCTGCATTTCTGCTTATCTTTACATTTCAGTCATGCAGTTCCGGCAATAACTCTGAAACACCGGATTCACAGGTTACTTCTGTATTTACAACACCGACGGAAATATCTTCGGTATCTGAAACTTTTTCACAGACCCCTGTTTCCGGAACTTCAGCACCTGCTTCTTCCTCACTTATCTCCTCATCAGAATCCGAATCAGTTTTCACAGAAACTGCGGAAACAGCCGATTATGATTCTGCTGAACTAAGCATGCTTGAAATAGCCGGAAATCCTGACTACAGTGCAGAAGCAGCCATTCCTTATGTTGCGTGGACAGAAATAAACCTTGACAAAACCATGTATGCTGTTTCACGCTGCTTCGGATATGAATTTGCTCTGCCGGATGCCTCAGAAAAAATGATATATGACGCCGGCATAGCACTTAATGTAATTGCAAGAACCAGCACCGGTTACTACCGGATTGAAGGGGATTACTACATTCCCTGCAGTTCTCTCGACAACTACCCGCCTGAGGGTGCCGACCCTTCCGCTGCAACGAGCTGCACAGTTCCGCCACCACCTGTAACAACAAATGTTTTTGCAGCGACAACTAAATAAAAGGAGTTGAGTACTATTTTTTCAGATAACTCAGCAGGCGAGCTCTTTGCAGATTACGAATGCATGGAGATACCCTCAGAATATAATCCGTTCTGCAACAGCTCGGAAAATATATCATTCAATGAAAACTACTCACACATACTTCCTGCATTTTTCTTCAGAAACAAAAAATGCAGAAAGAAACCTTCATATTATGAAAAGAAGAATCTGAGATATTTTTATAACACAACAGGTGTAATACTGACCGCAAAACTAATGGTAGAAATTTCAGCCTGCCTGATTTTCTACATCATCATGTTTCTGTGCTCGTATTCTCTCACCTCTTCTCTCAATGTTTATTATTCCGTCCTTTCCGACTCAACGGTCAGATATGCGTTTAAAACAATAGTGGTAATCATTGCCACTCTTTCTGTATTTTTGGCCGGCTGCCGCTTTTCTGTAATCCCGCCGTCCAGACTTCTGAAAAAATGTGAGTCATTAAAAACAACTGACATAGTTTTATTTTTCATGGCCGGGTTGTTTGCTTACTCACTTCAGAATACTGCAGTCCTTTTTGATATGCAGGATAATCCGGTAAATCCATACGAAAAAGACATAACACAGATAGTTATGGTGACAATCTGCAACTGTCTTGTTATACCGGTTTCTGACGGACTGATTTTCAGAGGAATTGTTCTGAAAAATCTTTCAAGAGCATCACAGGGATTTGGGATTATCGCTTCCTCATTTCTGTGTGCCATCTCATCATGCAGTTTTTCATCAATGATCCCGGCATTCGTGCTGTCGGTTATACTCTCAAAACTGACCGTAAAATCCAATACTATCATACCATCTGTACTTATTCACATAACTGTAAACATAAGCAATGCAGTTATTTTTATCTACAGTACGCTGATGTGGGATTCCGACCTTATCATAACAAAAATCTGGACAATAATAACACTTGTAACCGGAGGGATATTCGCATTCATCCTCGCTGTAAAGCACCCTCTGCCCAAAATAAATGCTCTGCAGCGAAGAAGGACTCTTCCGCTGTTTTTCACTTCAGTTTTTATCATCCTGATGATACCGTTTTGTCTCGTGGCAGCTGCTGCAGAATTTCTGGTATATCTTTATATGTAACAGTAAAGAAAATAAAGTAACGAGGTTAATAATTTGAAATTATATAAGTCTTCCGGAAAAAACGAAAATAAAAGCGACCGCATATTCATGCTGCTTTTTTTAATAATATTTGCAATGTGCTTTCTGCCCTTCCTGCTTAAAAAGGAAAATTTACATAACAATAAAGAAGCAATACCTGTAAATGTCGAAGAAAACGACATATCCGGTCCGGATATGCCCGAAACAATAACAGGTGTACAGGACAAACCAGGTATAAGACTTCATTACTCTGAGGCAAATCTGAACGGGATAACAGACGATGATATCAGTTCCGCGGCAGCTTTACTTTATGACAGAAAAACAAACACTGTAATTTACAGCAAAAACGCAGATTCGCCTATTTTTCCTGCAAGTACAACAAAGATAATGACAGCCTGTGTCGCGCTAAGATATCTTGAACCTGATTATCCCCTGAAAGTCGGAACTGAACTTTCTCTTCTTCAGCCTGAATCAAGCCTTGCATATCTTAACCAGGGAAATGAACTCACACTTGAAGACGCACTTTATGCTCTTCTTCTTCCGTCCGGAAATGATGCTGCGTACGTCATAGCAGTAAATACTGCCCGCTTTGTTTCAGAAAATCCGGCTATGCCTGATGCAGAAGCTGTAAAATATTTTGGCAATCTTATGAATGACGAAGCTTTTGAAGCCGGTGCGGATCATACTCATTTTTGTGTTCCTGATGGCTATCATGACCCTTTCCACTATACAACAGCCGAAGATA
>SAMEA3663038__coassemble_335_pt1 | contig 16204 bp, 8 predicted proteins | sample SAMEA3663038__metabat2_low_PE_024 | metagenome-assembled genome bin SAMEA3663038 (sample SAMEA3663038) | pig gut metagenome | biome: pig gut; feature: pig-associated habitat; material: faeces | place: France | collected 2012
TAGACTGCTGTAATGGAGACGAGATATTGATAAAGTATAATCCGGATTATCAGAGCGAAATTATATATTTGCCATACGAGGAACACTGTGTGTATGTTAAAAGAAGAAATACCATTATCATCAGTATATGCCTGATAGCTGTTACGATATGGTTTTACTGGCTAAAAAAAAGATGACTTTACCTCTATAGTGAGGTATATATTAGAATTCTTAACTTATAACAGTCGGAAACAGAAAAACAAAAGTCGATACATTTTCCGGGAATCTATAGCATAGTATACAAAACGTAAAAAAAATTCATTCCAGAGTGATTGCGTATGTTAAACAGAAAAATTGGCGAAGGGGAAGATTGAGGGAAAGGAGAGCACGATACTATGTGCGGATCAATTATTGTAACTTAAGCAAGAGAGATTCTGGAAGACGGAATTGAATAAAGGTTCGGTTTGAATTTATTTAACCTAAATAACACACATCCCACCGTTTCAGCATAATAATTGCTGCTTCGGTGGGATGATTTTTTGCAGGATTTTATTTTCTCTCTCGAGAATGTGTCTCTTTCGCATTACTCGCGTTGACTTAAACATACTTTTAACCCAATAAAATTTTCCCCGTACTTACCTTCCCAGTCACTGACCCATAATTTTATTTATTCCGTTTGTTCAGAATGATTATAAAAGAATATGAATATATATTTATATAGCTGTAATCCTGCATTCAGAGGATTATAATGAAGGAAGTCCGGGAGTATTGTATGAAAAAGCAGAATTTTATTAAATCTTCAGTGATTCTTATAGTTTCAGTTATGATTTCGAAAATAGCAGGAGTTCTGTTTCGTATACCCCTTGCCTCTCTCCTCGGCGGAAAGGGAATGGCATATTTCAGCGGGGCATACGGACTGTTTCTGCCTTTATATGCAGTGTTTGTTTCGGGTTTCTCTGCAGCATCTGCAAAGGTAACTGCAGAATACGACGTGATTTACGGAAGTTCCGGGGCAGAAAAGGTAAAAAAATGTTCACTTGTTCTTTTTTCACTTGCAGGGGCAGCGGGAACACTGGTTATGCTGGTTCTTGCGTGGCCGTTTTCAGTATATGCAGCGGGAAGTGACAGGATATGGCTGTCTCTTGTTATGATTTCGCCTTCAGTATTTTTCAGCTGTGTTTCGGCTGCGTACCGCGGATACTATGAGGGGCACTGTATGATGTTCCCTACAGCTGTGTCCCAGGTTATCGAGAGTGTGGCAAAACTTGTTCTTGGAATTTCTGTATGTCTGGCGGTTCAGAATAATGCATCATGGTTTAAGGCACGTTTTACATGTATATGCACAGATGTACCTGCTCTTTCTGCTGCGGGTGCAAGTGCAGGAGTTATGCTTTCTGTTCTGGCAGGAACCCTGTATATAGTGTCTTATGATTTTGTCAGAAACATAAAAAAGAATCATGATAAAAATGAAAGCTGCAGGATATCATCGAAAAGAATTATAAAGGAGCTTGCAGCATTTGCAGTGCCGGTTGCAGCAGGTGCTCTTATGAGCAGTCTTACTTCACTTGTGGATCTTTGTACTATCATAAGATATACAGGAAGAGCGGTAAGAGAAAATCCGGGATATTTTACGGAAAATTACAGCTTTGTTTTTTCAGCTGATGTCAGCATGGATAATTTTGCTGAATTTGCATACGGTTCATTCTGTGGAATGGCTGTGACGGTTTTTAATCTGGTTCCGTCATTTACAAATATGTTCGGAAAAAGCATTTTTCCTGCCAGTGCAGATGCATGGGCGAGAGGAAATACGGAGGAAATAAAGAGGAATGCTGAAAAGGCTGTTAAGATAACTGCTATGGCTGCACTTCCTGCCGGATGCGGAATCTGTATTCTGTCAGGTGACATACTTTCATTTCTGTTTCCGCACTCAGCGGCAGAAACAATGTTCTGTACAGAATCGCTCAGATATCTTGGAATTTCTGTTATCTTTCTGTGTCTTTCTTTTCCTGTTTTCAGTATACTTCAGGCGATAGGAAAGGCAGGAACAGCGGCACGGATTATGTTTGCAGGTACAGTTTTAAAGGCATTGGGAAATGTTTTGCTTGTGAGAATTCCATGGCTTAATGTTTCAGGAGCGGCAATCTCCACAGGCCTTTGTTATCTGCTGATATTTATTATGTCACTGTATAAACTTAAAAAAATTACAGGGATAAGGTTCAGCCTGTTTAAGCTTCTGGCCGGTCCGCTGTATGCCTCTCTTATGTGTTCGGCTTCTGCATGGATTGTCAGATCGGCTCCGTTTCTGCCTGTAAATGAAAAAGTGAAGTTTGTTGTTTCTGTTTTATGTGGTGCCGCTGTGTATTCCATGTTATTGTTTTTCCTCGGTGAGTACAAATTTTTTTCGGAAACAGCAGAGTGCGGGAAACACTGTGAAAACTACCTGGCTTAAATTACAATAAACGTTGAATTTAACAAACATGTTTCAAAAATTTGTATCGAAAAATTATTGAAAACGATTAACTTAAGTGGTATAATTGAACTAATGAATTTAAGAAGATGCCCGTGGTAACAGAGAGGGCATTTTTCTGCCACATTTTTAAGAAGGAGTTTGTGTAAATGAATAAAAAATTTATTTCAGCAGTGTCCTGCGCAGCGGCTCTCGCTCTCGGACTCACAGGTATTTCTTCACCTGCATTTGTAAACGATAACAGCAACAGTAGTTATGCAGTTGTTTCAACGGTAAGTGCAGCTGAGACCATGAGAAATATCTCGTCGGCAGAACTAGTAAAGGACATGGGACTTGGCTGGAACCTTGGAAATACCTTTGACAGTCTCTGTGCATGGATTCAGAACGGTACACCTGAGCAGTATGAAACCGGCTGGGGAAATCCTGTTACGAAAAAGGAAGTTATAAAGAAGGTTAAGGAAACAGGTTTTAAAACTGTTCGTATTCCTGTAACCTGGATTAATGCAATGGACACAACCACCAACAAGGTAGACGATGCTTTTATGGCAAGAGTCAAGGAAGTTGTAGACTGGTGCATTGAAGAAGATCTCTATGTAATTATCAACGTACATCATGACGGAGGCAGCGGTGATACTTCATGGATAAGAAATGCTATAAATGACTACGCCGGTGTTGAAAAGAGATTTGAAACATTATGGACACAGATCTCAGAGACTTTTAAGGATTATTCAGATTACCTTGTTTTTGAAGGTATGAACGAGATAGATTTTGGTTCAGTTTCCAAGAACGACGCCTATAACCTTATGAACAAGCTCAACCAGAAGTTTGTTGACACTGTACGTGCAACAGGCGGAAACAATGCTCAGAGACATCTCCTCATTTCAGGATACAATACGGATATTGATCTCACAAGTGATGCAAGATTTGTAATGCCTGAGGACAGTGCCGGAAAGCTTATGCTTTCACTTCACTACTATTCACCTCCGCAGTTTGCTGTTGCGGAATCCAACTGCACATGGTGCACACCTCAGACAACATGGGGAACAGCTGATGACTATGCTCAGCTTGATGCTGCCATGATGAAGATATATACAAACTTCATCAGCAAGGGAATTCCTGTAATTATCGGTGAATACGGCGTACTTACTGAGGCGGAAAACAACAAGGACAAGGAATCAATCAGAAAGTATCTCTCAGCGGTTTCAGAAAAGGCACTTTCATACGGTATGTGTCCTGTTCTCTGGGACGCAGGAAGCAGCGGTGATATGAAGTTCCTCGACAGAAAGACAGCCACATGGAACGATCCGGCAATAGAGAATAATTATAAGGAAATTGCTGCAAAGCTTGCATCAGGAGATATTGAAGAACAGAATCCTGAAATCAAGCAGTACGATGAAAAAGTTGTAAGTATTCCTGCAGACGGCTGGGTAACAGTAGGTGCAGACAAGTCAAAGCTCTGCGGCATACGATTCAACATCAGCTGTTCAACTTCATGGGACAGCCAGGGCGGCGGCGGAATAAACTATGCTGACGACTGGGAAAACTGCACAGAATTCGGATTCAACAGTGTTTATGATACAGTAGAGGTTATTTTCACTGATGCTCAGAGAGCAAAGCTTGCTGATAAGATAGGTGTATTCTTCTGGTGGACTCTTCTTGATACTCCGGGAGATGAGAACTCAGGTCATGCGAGTGAACTTTCATTCAGGGACGGAAAGATTACTCTTCTTTTTGAAGGAACAGGTCAGCCGGCAGTTACAACTCCTGCAGTTACAACATCTGCAGTTACAACTTCTGTGCCTCCGGCAACAACATCACAGCCTCCTGTTACTACCACAAAACCTGCTGAAACAACAACAGCTACTGAGGCGCTTAAAGGAGACGTTGATGTAAACGGTGTAATAAGTACGTCAGACGTTGTAAAGCTTATGCAGGCACTTATCGGTAAAGTTGAACTTACAGGTGAGCCGAAGTTCGGGGCTGATATGAACAGTGACGGTAAGATTTCCATTCTTGACCTTATTCTTCTTAAAAATCTTCTTTTAAAATAACTGCTTCTTCATAGTAAAAACAAAAATGCAGAATCTCCACGGATTCTGCATTTTTTTGATATATTATATAAAATAAGTATTATACGTTAAATCTGAACAGAACAATATCTCCGTCCTGCATAACATATTCCTTGCCTTCGAGTCTGACAAGACCTTTTTCCTTTGCAGCAGCCATTGTTCCGCATGCAACGAGGTCGTCAAATGCAACAACTTCTGCTCTGATGAAGCCCTTTTCGAAGTCAGTATGAATCTTTCCGGCAGCCTGAGGAGCCTTTGTTCCCTTTTTGATAGTCCATGCACGTACTTCCGGCTGGCCGGCTGTAAGGTATGAGATGAGACCGAGGAGTGAGTAACCTGCCTTGATTATTCTGTCAAGACCTGATGTTTCAAGACCGAGGTCGCTTAAAAACATTTCCTTGTCTTCAGCGTCCATGTCTGAAATTTCTGCTTCAATCTGTGCACAGATCGGGAAGATAGCAGCGTGTTCTTCTTCTGCAATTCTGCATACTGTCTTATAGTATTCGTTTGTTTCGATATTGTTTCTGAAATCATCTTCACTGAGATTTGCAGCGTAAATAACCGGTTTGAGTGAGAGAAGAGCACAGGTTTTAAGCATTTCTGCTTCATCTTCTGTTGTTTCGTATGAACGCGCAGGCTTTCCGGCTTCAAGGTGAGCTTTGAGACCTTCAAAGAAATCTACTTCAGCCTGATATTTTTTGTCAGCCTTGACCATCTTCTTTGCTTTGTCAATTCTTCTGTCGACCATCTCGATGTCGGAGAAGATGAGTTCGAGGCTTATTGTTTCGATGTCACGTGCCGGGTTGATTGAACCGTCAACGTGTATGATATCCATGCTTTCGAAGCATCTTACAACATGAACGATAGCGTCAACCTCACGGATGTCAGCAAGGAATTTGTTTCCGAGACCTTCACCCTTTGAAGCACCTTTTACGAGACCTGCGATATCAACGAATTCCAGTGTTGCCGGTGTGAATTTTTCCGGATTGTACATCTTTGCGAGTACGTCGAGTCTTTCGTCCGGAACGGATACGATACCGATGTTTTTATCAATGGTACAGAACGGATAGTTTGCTGATTCTGCACCTGCATTTGTAAGAGCATTGAACAGTGTGCTTTTTCCTACGTTAGGAAGTCCGACCATGCCTAATTTCATAATGTATTTGTTCCTTTCAGTAAGTGATTTTGTCCGGATTATCCGGAGTTCATACTATATAATGATATCACAAAAAAGGGTTTTATGCAACCGATAAGTTTTATTTATAGTGAACGAAAAAATATTTTTTTCGTTCACTGTAAAATAAGAGTAAAACCAGATATTAAGGATAAGGTTAAGGCAAGAGCGGAAGAGAATGGAATGAGCGCACAAGCTTATATTATCATCTTGATTGATAATGATATATAACAGATGTACAATATGGTTGCCGTAACTGTCGAATTATGATATAATATTACTTGTGTCGGATGCCTTCCACACGGGAGGAGGTGACCACCAGTGCATGTATTTCTTTCGTTCCTGTTATCTATCGCAGCAAGTGTGATAGCTTATTACATTTGCAAGTGGCTTGATAGATAATATAATCTGACACAAGCCCAAAAAAAGCCCCCTACTTTGTGCGATTGGTAGGGGGCTTTTTGTGACCACTTTTGCAAGTATTTCTTTCTTTCAAGTGTTATTATAACACATGAAATATTATATGTCAAGTCGATTGATGTTAATACATACCGTTCTAATACAGGGAAATACTGTAAATAAAAGTGTAAAGAAAATCAAATGTCATTTGTGATATTTGTAAAAAGCATAGTGACAGGCATAAATAAAGTCTGACACAAAGATAAAAGCACCCTACTAATTGCAGCCAGTAGAGTGCTTTTTTTTGGTGTTATTTTGAATTCAGTTTCTTATGTGATTATTATATCACTTTAAATATTATATGTCAAGTCTGTTGATGTTAATACAGTACTGCGTCAACGACACTTAATGTGTATATACATAGCCTGGATAATAACAACAGTGTAGCCTCTAACATCATGGATAATGTGATGCGATTTTAAAATTGTTAAACGGAGTACACACAGATCACGTAAACAACGTATTTACGAGGGCTAAAAAGTGCATATAGGCACCGGTGAACGAAAAAATATTTTTTCGTTCACTATATTTATCTGTTACATCAACAGACTTGACATATAATATTTCAAGTGTTATAATAACACTTGAAAAGAATGTGAATGTATTCAACTCAGTCACAAATAAAAGCTCCCTACAACTGCACAAAGTAGGGAGCTTTTTTATGTGCTTGTGTCAGATGATGTTATCTATCAAGCCACTTGCAAATGTAATAAGCTATCACACTTGCTGCGATAGACAATAAAAATGAAAAGACTGTATTCAACTCGGGCACCTCCTCCCATACGGAAGGCATCCGACACAAACAGTATTATATCATAATTCGACAGTTAAAACAACTATTTTCATTAAATTACAGTATTTTAAAAATCTTCCTTTCATTAGGATACTCTGATGATCTGCATAAAGACAGCAGTCACATAAACGAATTATTTACAGGTAAGAAAAATTTTTTTCGGGAAAATGAAACATTTTACTGATTTATATGGTATTATAAATATGGAGAGGTGAGAAGGATGGAGTATACTGTAAGTATAACAAATAAATGCAACTTAAAATGTACATACTGTTATGAACGGCACCTGAATACCGAATACGGCTGTATTGATGAAAAAAGAGCTGCTGATATTATCAGATTTATAAACGGGCGAAGGGATGCATGCAGGGTTTATCTTTTTGGGGGAGAACCTCTTCTTTACAAGGAACTTGTAAAAAAATTCTGTACGGAAATCAAAGCCAGGGAATTTGTAATAACAACAAACGGTACTCTGCTTGATGAGGAATTTCTGGAATGGTACAGAGGGAAAAATATCATTATAAATATGTCTCATGACGGGAACAGGTCGGGAGAACGCGGTATTTCTCCTGAAGTACTTGACGATAAACTGAAGCTTCTGATTAAGTACCAGCCGGAGACACTTGTTCAGCTTGTCTATACCGAACGTACTCTTCCTTATCTTTATGAAAATGTTCTGTATCTGAAAAATCTCGGAGTGAGAAAAATTTCTGCGGTTATGGATGCCTTTCTTAGACCGCAGGACCCGGACAGCTTTGGTGATATGCTCAGAGAACAGTGGGATATGATCGCACAGATAAAAAATCTTTATGTTTATGAACTTGCCTCAAAGGTCCGGGTTATAAAAGAAAAACCGTACGGCAAATGCGAAATCTGTAAAAAGAAAATGTTTATAAACTGGGACGGAAAGATTTATCCGTGTATTCAGTTTCAGAATTTAGGTGAATATCAGTGTGGTAGCATATATACCGGTATAATGGCAGAAAAAACAATTCGTGACCATCCTGACTATGCGGCAGTTTCGGAAAGATGTGAAGGCTGCGAGATTGCAAAGTACTGCCGTAACTCCTGCGCCTGCAAAAAGATGGCGACTACAGGGACAATAAAGGATTTATCGGAAGCTGCATGTCTCGAAGAACAGGTACATATACTGACGGCACTTGAACTGATAAAAAAGAAAATGGAGGGGAATTAAGATGAAAAAATTTACAAAAGAAATCTCAGCACTTCTGGTAACAGTTACAGCAGGAACAATAGCCGGAGGCGGTGTAAATGCTCTTGAAACAGCAGAACAGCCTCTTACAGGGGATATTGCTCCCTCGTCGTCATGTGATATAACCGAAGATAGAGAATATCCGACTGAAGGGGTTGCAGCAGATCCGCCATATGAAGTGACCGAAGTTACAGAGGAACCGCCTCTGGCAGGAGAGGCGATGCCGACATATGATGTGACCGAGGTTACAGAAGAGCCGCCTCTGGGCGGAGTACCGCTTCTTCCCCCTTATGATACAACAGAACCGCCTCTTGCCGGTGATATTATGCCCGAAACCGGTGACATAAACCTTGACGGCAGAGTGGACGTTACAGATCTTTCAACGCTTTCCATTTATCTTGCAGACAGACCGGACACATGGAGCAGCTATCAGTTGAGTGTGGCTGACATCGACGGAGACGGCAAAGTGACACTTGCCGATCTTGCATGGCTTCGTATGATTCTGGTTGGTATACAATTCTAAGAATTTTTGTTATTATATAGAAATACTCATCTCATCTTCAGCCGCTGCGGTTAATCTGCAGCGGCTGAAAAAATTTTCTGTTGACTTTATTCTCCTGTGGTGTTAAAATAATATAAATACAGAAGGAGAACCGGCGTAAAACAGTCCGGTTTCGGACAAAAGGAGGAAAAAATCATGAATGAAAATATAACAGACAACAGGATTTACTTTAATGCAAGAGAATGGAGCGTCTGTTCCGAATCTGCCTCATCAAAGGCCGAAAGAACATTTGTTACCGACTTTGAAAACGGTCTTTCCGAGGCCTACTGTGTAGGTGACAAGAGCCAGAGTGTTACAGAGATAGGTACAAAGCAGCTTATTCTTGAAAAAAACACAAAGTACATTTTTTACTTCTGGGTTAAGATTGACCGCAACCTCAGAAATGAAGCGGTTTGTCAGCTCCAGATAATTTACAACGGCGACTTTGAAAACAAACGTGTCTATATTCTCAGCAACGGAAATATCAAAGCCTCCAAAACAGTTGATGGCTGGCAGCTTTTTGAGATTCCGTTTGTTACAGAGGACAATGAATTTACACAGCTCAGATTTTCTGTAAAGCAGTCAGTCTGCAGCATAATTCCCGGAAAGGAAGCACAGTGTTACAGCAGTCTTAAGGACGATGATTTTTATGATGACAAGCCGATTGATGAGGAAAAAACTGACGAAACAGGTCAGGAGGAGCAGAATCCGTTTAAAAATATTTCCGATTCCTTCAGAGATTTCTTCGGTCAGTTTGATACTCAGAAAAATGCCGAAAACCAGAAGGATGGTAATGCAAATGACCCGTTTGCAGCATTCGGAGATCTGGCTAAACAGATAAAACGGGATATACACCGGGAAGTGAACCGCAGCATCAGGAGTGATGTATACGCAGATATCAGGGCTATGAAAGATGAGATTGTAACTGAACTGAAAAATACATTTGGTAACAATAATAACAATAAATAATAAATTAAGCTGGTTTATTATTTTTTTTACTAAACCAGCTTGTTTTTTAACTGTTTATGCCGATAAATATATAGTAATGAAAAATACTTAATCTGACATACAGGATTTGTATTAAAAATATAATGGAGGGATTGTTTATGATAAATGTCAAAAGCAGAAAAAAAAGATTGTTAAGCATTTTTACTGCTGCATTTATGACACTCTTTGCTTCGGGTGAATCACTTAATGTATTTGCTGACAGGGCAGACAGTGTTGAACAGATTAAAAATGTCACAGGAGATTCGGAAAAATATGCCGAACTTCTTGATGTACCTGATGCTGATGATAAGTTTCTCGGCATGGCAGGAGACTTTACAGTATTTGTAAAGGATAAGTTTGTGATTCCGCTTGAATCAGCCGATATTGAAGGAAGACTAGCAGCAGGAAAGGGTATTGAAAATCAAAGAGGAACCTATGATATAGGAAGCAAGTATACCGGAAATGGTGCTACTGTAATCACAGGCGGAGGTACGGTTGAGGATATTCTTCCTGTTCCTTCGAAAGGTGCAGAAAGAAGAATATTTGCAGTTTCATCTGACACCGATGTCAATACAACAGTATACGGCCAGTACCTTGATAATTTCTATATTGCAGACGGTCTTATAGACTTTGATGCGGAGTTTTTAAAACTTGAAAAGCTTTCAAAGGAAATTTCAAATTATGAAGTTACAGGAAAGATTGATGAACTTTACGGCAGCTATAAGCTTATAGGTTCAGACAGTGAGGTTAATGTATTTACTCTTTCTGAAGAAGAATGGAGCGGTTTCTCAAAGTCTAACTTTATACAGATCTTTGTTCCGAACAAGATAATGGATTCATATGTTATCATAAATGTTCCGGGCACTGAAGTAAGTATGCCAAATTACTCAGTTGAATTTGTTCAGTATGAGTCAGACACTGACGGAAATCCTGTAATGGAAAACGGACAGATAAAGATTATTGACAAGATTAATGTCAAGCAGGATTCAAAAAAAGAAGACGGAACATTCGATGATGCAATGCTTCTCTGCGGCCATATTCTTTACAATGCCTATGAGGCGGAAGATGTTGGATATACCGGTTCGATTCAGGGAAGTCTCCTTGCAGTAAATGCAAATGTTCACGGTGAACTGGGCGGACACGTTTCAGGTTCAACAATTTCAAAGTCTGCAGAAGGCTTCGGAATTCAGGCAGGAAGTGTTACGTTTAACCCGCCGAAGAGAATTATAACAAAGGTTTCAGAGCTGAAAGTCAGCAAGACAGATGTTGCTAAAACTGATGAAGTTTCCGGTGCAAAACTTATGATTACACTTAAGCTGCCGGCTGATGAAAAGAAAGCTGACCTCCTTGCTGCCGCGGAAAGCAATGACAGAGTAAGCATAGAAGAAGGCTCTGATAATAAGAAAATCACATGGATATCAGGTGATGAACCGGTTGTAATCAAGGGCCTTCCTGACGGCAGCTATTTACTTGAGGAAATAGCTGCACCGGATGGATATACAATTACCGGTTCAGTGGAATTTGACATAGAGGACGGAGTTGTTTCATCTTCAGCAGTAACAGTTCCTGGTCCTGACGACAACACTGTTGATTCGGAAAACAGCAGAATAACAATGGTTGATGAGCTTTCAGAAGTGGAGATAAGCAAAACAAATGTTGCCGGAAATGAGATACCCGGTGCATTTCTGAAACTTACAATTGAAGAAAGCAAGAGCCTTGCGACAGTAAGTTCAGATTCAGATATTGAGATTAAGGACCAGTCAGTTTCATGGGTGTCATCAGACAAGCCGGTAGTGCTTAAGGGACTTCCGGACGGAACATACACACTTGAGGAAACACAGGCACCTGACGGATACGCAGTAACGGAATCTGTGAAATTTACCATTGAAAACGGCATACCTTCACAGCCAAAAGTAACAATGGTTGATGAGTATACCAAAGTAAAGATAAGCAAAACCGATATTGCAGGCAGTGAAATTCCGGGAGCTAAACTTACACTTACACAGGAAAAAGGTGAGAAGGATCTTTCGGAAGTAAAGTCATCATCCGATATAGAAACAGGCAAAAATCAGATTACATGGATATCATCAGATAAGCCGGTTGTACTCGAAGGAATACCGGACGGAAGTTACATTCTTGAAGAAAATATCGCACCTGACAGATATACTGTAACAGAAAGCATTGAATTTATAGTTGAGAAAGGTACAGTCAGAAGAGCAGACCAGAGTGTGCCGGGACCGGAAGAAAGTAAGGTGGATTCAAAAACGAACTCAGTTACAATGGTTGATGCTCCTTCAGAAGTACACATTAAGAAAACTGATACAGCCGGAAAAGAAATTCCGGGAGCAAAGCTTATTCTTAAACTTGTAAAATCTTCAGAAACCGGAGCCGACCTTCTTTCCTCCGATGTTGAAGGCGGAGCTTCAGAAATAGTAATAACTGCTGACAGTGTTTCATTTGTTTCAGGTGAAACAGAGACAGTTGTAAAGAGCATACCTGACGGGGACTATACTCTCACAGAGATTCAGGCTCCTGAAGGATATGAAACAGCAGAAACTATTACATTTACAGTTGAAGACGGAAAAGTTGCTGAGTCAGAAGACGATACAATTATAATGGTTGACGAGATTATTGTTACAACGACAGTTACAACACCAGTAACTACAACAGTGACAACAACACCGGTAACCACAACAGTAACGACAACAACAACACCGGTAACTACAACAGTGACAACGACAACAACACCGGTAACAACAACGGTTGCAACGACAACAACAACACCGGTAACTACAACAGTGACAACGACAACAACACCGGTAACAACAACGGTTGCAACAACAACAACAACACCGGTAACTACAACAGTGACAACGACAACAACAACACCGGTAACCACAACAGCAGCGACAACAACAACACCGGAAACTACAACAGTGACAACGACAACAACACCTGTAACTACAACAGAAGCAACGACAACAACGGAAACAGCTACAGCAACGGAAGAAACAACCACAGCGGCACAAATATCAATGCCTGAGTTTACGTTCAGTATGCCGGAGCAGAATACAGGTATACCGGAATCAGATGCTACATTTACTCTTACAACTACAACCACAGCTGCAACCTCAGCAGAAACCACCCCGTCAGATACAACATCTGCTTCAGTTTCCACATCACCGGCTCTGACAGCGAAAACTGTTTCATCAACACCTAAGACCGGAGACGGAGGAAGAGCAGCAGCCCTTATGATTATGCTTGGTTCTGCAGCCGCTATGGTGCTTGTAAGAAAAAGAAATGACTGATAGTTTGCAGTAAATGAAAAAATATATTTTCGTTTACTCTGAAATAAATGCGTATTCGTTTTCGGATACGCATTTGTTTTATTTGCACAAAATATACACTTCATTAAAGTACAGTGTTATCAAAATGCAGAAGATTACTTGAATTTGTATTTTTATTATGATATAATAGCTATGTAGTAATATCATTACTACGTCAAATAAAAAGGATTATTATGAGGGAGAAGAATATGGAACAAACTGAAGATAAAAATAATGTAAAACAGGGGAAGATGCGTACAAGATTTCTTTTGCAGTGCATTCTTCCCGCAGTACTGGTTCTCGGGATAGTATGTTTTATAAGTATATATTTAACAAGGCTTATGGCTTGTCAGAATATGATGAGTTCTGTTACAGGTCAGCAGGCATCCAAGATTGGTAATTTTGAAAGGAATATGGCAGCCAATCTCGACAGTGTTCAGCTCGAATCACGTGTGCCGTTAGTGCTGAGTGTTACCGAGCATAATGCGCCTGCAGAAACTCTTTATGATACAACTAATAATATGATTAGTACAAGTGTTATAATGTCAAAGATTCAGGTGGTTCTCTTCGATCAGGGATTAGTTATCGGTTCAAGAGGATACAGATCTGAGTTTGAAGGCGATGCATACAGGAATGAATACTGGTATGATGCAGAAAAGATAAATAAGGCGGAACTGTATGTAGTAAATTCAACAGATCCGTCAAGTAAGGAGAACCCTTTATATACTTTTGTGTATCCGGTGCTCAATCAGTACGGTGAAAGTGTAGCGGCTTTTCTGTTTGTTATGAATGATTCAGCATTCATCCCTATGATTTCCATGACTACCAATATCAGTGAACAGGTATGGATGCTGCTTGAAGGCGACAGTGTTTATTATCTGGCTGAAGAATATCGTCATCGTCAGGATATTAATGATATTGCGGCTGTTGCTGCGTCATTTGACAATTCATCATCACGTGTCAGGGTAAAAAACACTACATACATAATGAGAACTGAGGACTTGAATTATCTTGACAATACAAAGCTTGTATATGCTGTTCCGATTACTCCTATAGTCAAACAGTCAATCCCGACAACTATTCTGTCTGTTTTTATTTGTTTTGTCAGTGTGGTAATAATTTTTGTATGTGTCATGGCATTTTCAGGCAGGATTGTGAAAGAGATAAATGATGTCAGAAAGAGTCTTAAAGGAATATCAGGAAATGACTTTAGTGATCCTCTTGAAGTTAAAACCAACGATGAAATGGGTATGCTTGTAAATGAATTCAATGGGGTTATAGAGACGCTCAAGTTCCGTGCAGAGCACGACGGAAAAACCAACTACTATAACAGCCAGGCATTTGCAAAAAAGGCTCACAGTTTTATAGAAGGTGACAGCGAAAAGTCATATGCAATTGTAAGAGCTGATATTGATAATTTCAGTTTTATCAATGATATATTTGACTGGGAGGTAGGGGACAGAATTCTTCTTGATATCTCAAAAATTCTTGTCGAAGTATTCGGGAAGGATGCTGTTTACGGATATCTTGGAAATGATATATTCGTTATCTGTGTAAGTTATGTTTTTATGGATGCAGTCTTCCAGAAAATAGAGCGTGCTTCTGAAAGGATAAAGGAAAATACGGCTAAGTATATGCCGATAACGCCTCATTTCGGAATATGCGAAAATGCTGATCCGAATATGGACATAAGTATACTCTGCGACTACGCAGGTATTGCACTTAAAACTATCAAAGGAAATCTGCTCCGTACATACGCTATATATGATGAGAAGTTTGATGAAAATCACAGGGTACAGAAGTTTGTTGAGAGTAATAAGATTTCAGCCCTTGAAAACAATGATTTTTATATCCTTCTTCAGCCAAAATGCGATATCAATACAGGTGAAGTTGTGGGTGCAGAGGCACTTGTAAGATGGAGAGACCATGCGTCCGGAGAGGTTATTTCCCCGGGTAAGTTCATACCTATCTTTGAGAAGAACGGATTTGTTATTACACTTGACAGATTTGTATGGGAAGAGACATGTAAGGTGATCAAAAAATGGCGTGACCTGGGGTACAGGGATATACCGGTTTCAGTAAATGTATCAAGAATGCATATCGTCCACGATACTTTTGTTGAAGACTTTGCTGCACTGGTAAAAAAATATGATATACCTCCTCACCTTGTTGAAGTCGAAATTACAGAAAGTGCTCTCCTTGAAAACAGTGAGGATGCGCTCCAGGAAGTAATGCTTGGCCTGAAAAACAAAGGATTCAAGCTCCTTATGGATGACTTTGCTTCCGGTTACTCTTCACTTATTGCACTTCAGCGACTTCCTTTTGATGTTATTAAGATTGACAAGGGACTTATCGATAAGATAGGTGAGGGATTTAACAGAGATTTTGTTGCAGGCATAATAGCCTTCCTGAGGGAAATCAGAAAAGATATAGTTATCGAAGGTGTAGAGTATGACTGGCAGAGAGAAATCCTCAAAGAAACAGGCGGACAGGTAATTCAGGGCTTCTGTTTTTCACGTCCTATACCGGTAAGTGATTTTGAAAAGCTTGCTTTTGAAACAGAAACAGATATATAATTAAAAAAACAGATTTCGAAGTTCAGTTGCTTCGAAATCTGTTTTTTTATTCATCAGCATCTTCAGATTCATTTTCCGGGTTTTCTTCAGAAGGAGGTTCAGTTGCTGGTTCTGTTGTGACGAAAGGAGGTTCCTTAAGCTTTTCCGGATTCATTACAGAGTAGAAAAGTCTTGCAGCATCCGTATATCTTCCGGCAAGTGTAGGTGCCTTCATAACAACAGCTATGAGATCGTTGTTTTCGTCAGCTGCAGTTGCAACCATACAGTATCCGGCTTCATCAGTAAATCCGGTTTTAAGTCCTGTAGCGAACGGAAGATAATAACCGTTGTCATTTGCTACAAGCAGGTTGCCGTTTGCCCAGTAGAAACTCTGACCGCTGAGTATCTTAGTCTCGCGGTACGGCTGAGCACAGACCTGAGCGATAAGAGGATATTTTTCAGAGTGAATTGCTATCTTCAGCATATCTTCGGCTGTTGTATAGTGGAAAGGGTCGTGATAGCCATCAGGAACACAAAAATGAGTATGATCTGCACCGGCTTCAAAAGCTTCGTCATTCATAAGATTCCCAAAATATTTTACAGCTTCTGCATCAGGCATAGCCGGATTTTCTGAAACAAAG
>SAMEA3663038__coassemble_337_pt1 | contig 16142 bp, 13 predicted proteins | sample SAMEA3663038__metabat2_low_PE_024 | metagenome-assembled genome bin SAMEA3663038 (sample SAMEA3663038) | pig gut metagenome | biome: pig gut; feature: pig-associated habitat; material: faeces | place: France | collected 2012
CGTCAATAACCGCATCCGTACTGCAGCCGGCACTGTAAACTATTATCTCATCATCGCATAACGTGACCATATTTGAGGCAGCACTTTCCACCCTAAGTCTGTATGGTTTACCCAGAAAATACACGTTGCTGCCATCCTTAAGCCTGTCATCTGCGGCTGCCGGTTTTATGCTGCTGTATTTTTTTACTGCTCTGAGTATCTCTGCTGATTTCTTTCTGAAAAAATCCTCTATATACTCCACAGGAACCCTGCTGCCGGCCGAAACGAAAACAAGTCCGCCGGGTTTTATGCGAATGTTTATGTTTCTGACGTTTTTATATTCGAGCTCATACGCAAGCTCTTCACCTTCAAGCACAATCTTTCTTCTCATGTAAAAAAATCTCCTTTTATGTATTATATACCATATTATACTCTTTTTTTCAGTTTATTTCAAGACAGAAACGAAAAAAATTTCCACAAAATCCATAAGCGAATTTTGTGGAAATTTAAGGTATTTGTTCAAAAACTTATGCGGACTGTTCATCAAGAAAGGCAAGTGCCTGAACAGCGTCCCAGAATATTCTCTCCTCGCCGACCTTTTCTATGAATCCGGCACGTTCAAGAGTACCTCTTACACGAGGCTGAACACCGCTGAAAAGAATATTTACATTATTCTTTGTATAAGTATCAAAAAGTTCCTCAAGTTCTGCAATGGCCGAGTCATCAACCATAGGTACACCTCTCATGGAGAAGACAATGGAAGCCGCACCATCGAGCTGTGAAAGACACTCTGTAAGTTTTTCCTGTGTACCAAAGAAAAGAGGTCCGGCAAGGTATACGAGCTTTGTTCCTGCCATTGATGATGAGAGTTCATGACCTGCACTGCGAAGTCTCTTTTTGTCAACATCGCTTATATCAATGCGAAGCTCACAGTTCTTTACAATGAAGATAAGCATTGAGAGTACGACACCGATTACGATAGCAACCGTAAGGTCAAACACAACAGTTGCAACCATTGTGATTATATACTGAAGAGCTGAGTTTTTGAGTTTCTTGCTGAAAATATTCTTTATTGTTTCCCATTCATTCATTCTCCATGCTGTTACCATAAGAACACCGGCAAGAGCTGCAAGCGGTATTTTTGACATAACAGGTCCGAGAAGGAACATGGAAGCGATAAGTGTCAGTGAATGGAAGATGCTCACGAGCCTTGTCTGTCCGCCTGACTTAATGGCAACACTTGTACGTGCAATAGCCGCTGTTGCAGGAACACCACCGCAGAAAGGAATGAGCATATTGCCTACGCCCTGTGCTATAAGTTCTCTCTGGGCATCGAGTTTTTCATTTTTCATCTTTCCTGCCGATGCACCGCAGAGAAGGCTCTCAATCATACCAAGAGCTGCAACTGAAACAGCAGGTGAGATATATTCCTTCAGTTTATCGAAATCCTTTACGTTTTCAAAAATAACAGCAGGCGTAAGTCTTGTATCAAGGAAAAGGGACTTTGGAATATCTCCTACCTGCTTGACATCAAAGTCAAAAATAAGTTCAACGATAAGAGCTATAATAATAGAAGCGAGTGACGCAGGAAATCTCGCATTGAGTTTCTTAGGATAAAAAATCATTATAAGAACAACAAGCACACCGAACATCACAGCTTTCAGATCCGGTGTAAATCCAAGTCGTCCGTATGATATAAGCTTAAGTACCGCCTTGCTGCCCTCAGAATATGTACCGAAGAAATTATCAATCTGTCCAAGTGCGATGATAATCGCAATACCCGAGGTAAATCCGGTAATAACCGGTGCCGGAATATATGAAACGAGCTTTCCGACCTTAAGAAGTGCTGCAAGTATAAGGATAATTCCTGAAAGAAATCCTGCAAACAGAACGCCTTCAACGCCGTTTTTTGCAGAAAGCGTAAGAAGAATAGCAGCCATAGCCCCGGTAGGTCCCGAAATCTGATATGAGGCACCCCCGAGAACACCGATGACTATTCCGGCAATAATAGCAGTGATAAGACCTGAAGCAGCATCAGCACCAGAGCTTACACCAAAGGCAAGTGCAAGCGGAAGAGCAACTGCTGCAACTGTAAGTCCGGACATAAGGTCTGCAGATAATTTTTTTCCGTTATAGCCTGAAAATTCTTTTTTCAGGTCTGTAACATACTTTTTCAGCATAATATACATCTCTCTTCTGTAATTTTTTTTGATTTTTCACAACCTTTGATATTATACCACTTAATCAGATACGTTTCAATTATAAGAGTAGACAAAAATACAATGCCTCACAATAAACGATAATTGCATTTTGCTAAAAACAAACACAGATAATACAGAATATAAGCGGCATAATATTTTCTTCCTGCACATACTCAATGTCCGGTATATGATAAATAATACAATTTTACATTTTCAAAATAAAAACAAATAAATCAGGCAGGACTTTTCTTAACTAAAAAAATATTGATTTTTCATGAATATTGAGTTATAATTAATAAGATTGGAAAATATACGCGAAAAGGATTTCAATGACAATTGTTAATTATTTCGGAAGGGGTTCTGCTTTGAAAAACAAGAATAAGTCAAACATACTCATTGTTGCCGTTTTCATTATTTTTTATTTTTTTGGCTATATGATGATAGTAATGCTCAACGACATAAGCCAGGATTCAATACCCTTTATGGGCGGAGAGATTCAGATTGCAAGTATCAGCGGTATAATTGCCTCGCTGCAGATGATGATAAGCGTAACCTTATCCGGAATAAATCTCAGATTTGCCAGGATATCCGCTCATCTGCTTCCGTTATTTTCAGCGATATCCACAACACTCTATATTATGCGTTCCAGTAACCCTACAGCGATTCCGGGAGTAACGATGCAGATTGTATGCTTCATCGCCGTTATAATTATACACGGTCTGATAAAAAGGCGCGAAAAGGACGCTCTTACTGATTATCTGACCGGTGCACACAACAGAAGAAGTATAACAAACAACCTTGAACGCATGGTAAAGTCCGGAAAGCCATTCAGCATAATGTATGTTGATATAGACGAGTTCAAGTTTATCAATGATAACTACGGTCACAAGATAGGTGACAGAGTCATAAAGATTGTCGCCTCCAGAATAAGTGAACTGACTGACTCAAAAACAATATTCGGACGTATAGGAGGAGATGAATATATCCTTCTTGTCCCGGGCGATATTTCCGTATCCGAAAAACTTTCCGGTGAAATACTTGATGCTGTAAAAAAAGAGATATACATAGGCGATACAAACACCTGCCACTATCTTACCGCAAGTATAGGAATATCTCGTTTTCCGAAAGATTCAAAAATCTCTTCCGAACTTATCAGATATGCCGATATCGCAATGTACAGTGTCAAAACTGCTGGCAAAAACGGAATAAAGTTTTTTGAAAAAGAGCTCGAAACCGAAATGATGCGAATATCCAACATAGAGTCACTTGCCCAGAAATACATATCAGAAGAAAGTTTCACCTTTGCCTACCAGCCTCAGTACTGTGCAAAAACGAAAAAACTCCGCGGTTTTGAAACTCTTCTCCGCATCCGCGAAGAGGACCGGAACATAGTTTCCACACAGGAACTTATATCTGTAGCTGAAAAATCCGATATCATATTCCGTATAGACGAATATGTACTTAGAAAAGCACTTGAAGAATTTAAACCGAATATACAGAAATACAGTGATATCATTCTCTCTGTAAATGTCTCAGCCAAACATATTTCAAAAAAAGGATTTCCGCTTGCAGTTGAACATATACTTTCAGAAACCGGATTTCCTGCTGAACAGCTTGAAATAGAAATAACAGAATACTGCCTTGCAGGTTCTGTTGATACAACTATACAAAATATGAACGAGCTCAGAAAGCTCGGCATAAAAATTGCCCTTGATGACTTCGGTACCGGTTATGCTTCACTCTCATATCTCTCAAGACTTCCTGTCAATCTTCTGAAAATTGACAAAAGTTTCATTGACAGACTCAGTGACAGCAGCTCAGTGGACTTCATAAGTGCAATCATCTCAATGGGACATATTCTCGGATGTGAAGTTATTTCCGAAGGTATTGAATCACAGGCTCAGCTAGGCATAGTAACAGAAAAAAACTGTGACTTCATACAGGGATTTCTGTGGGGTGCACCTCTTGATATTAAAATGGCATCTGAACTCTGTGAAAAAATATGCAGGTAAACAAATCCCCCTGACTTTGTCAGGGGGGATTTTCATAAAAAATTCCCCGCTTTACAGGAAAAGCGGGGATATTTTTATATTATTAAATCAGAATCAAAGCTGTGGGCCAGCAGCTACGAGAGCCTTACCAGCTTCGTTAGTTGTATACTTAACAAAGTTCTTGTTAAATCTTGCAGCAAGATCCTTAGCCTTTCTTTCCCATTCAGAAGGATCAGCATATGTGTCTCTTGGATCGAGGATACCTGTGTCAACGCCTGGGAGTTCTGTTGGAACTTCGAAGTCGAATATAGGAATCTTCTTTGTAGGAGCCTTGTTGATGTCACCGTTAAGGATAGCGTCGATGATACCACGTGTATCCTTGATTGTGATTCTCTTGCCTGTGCCGTTCCAGCCTGTGTTTACGAGGTATGCCTTGGCACCGCTCTTTTCCATCTTCTTAACAAGTTCTTCAGCATACTTTGTCGGGTGGAGTTCAAGGAATGCCTGTCCGAAGCAAGCTGAGAATGTTGGAGTTGGTTCTGTGATACCACGTTCTGTACCTGCAAGCTTAGCTGTGAAGCCTGAGAGGAAGTAGTACTGTGTCTGCTCAGGTGTGAGGATTGAAACCGGAGGGAGTACACCAAAAGCATCAGCTGAAAGGAAGATTACGTTCTTTGCAGCAGGAGCTGAAGAAACAGGCTTAACGATGTTGTTGATGTGGCTGATCGGGTAAGATACACGAGTGTTTTCTGTAACGCTCTTGTCGTCGAAGTCAATCTTGCCGTTTGCATCTACAGTTACGTTTTCAAGAAGAGCATTTCTCTTAATAGCGTTGAAGATGTCAGGTTCTGATTCCTTGTCAAGACCGATAACCTTAGCATAGCAGCCGCCTTCGAAGTTGAATACGCCGTTATCATCCCAGCCGTGTTCGTCATCACCGATGAGAAGTCTCTTAGGATCTGTTGAAAGTGTTGTCTTACCTGTACCTGAGAGGCCGAAGAATACAGCTGTGTTTTCACCGTTCATGTCTGTGTTAGCTGAGCAGTGCATTGAAGCGATGCCCTTGAGCGGGAGGTAGTAGTTCATCATTGAGAACATACCCTTCTTCATCTCGCCGCCGTACCATGTATTGATGATAACCTGTTCCTTACTTGTGATGTTGAATGCTACACATGTTTCTGAGTTAAGACCGAGTTCCTTGTAGTTTTCAACCTTAGCCTTTGAAGCGTTGTATACAACAAAGTCAGGTTCGAATGATGCGAGTTCTTCTTCTGTAGGAATAATGAACATGTTCTTTACAAAGTGAGCCTGCCATGCAACCTCAACGATGAAACGGACTGCCATTCTTGTATCCCTGTTAGCACCGCAGAATGCATCCACTACGAAGAGCTTCTTGTTTGAGAGTTCCTTCTTAGCGATATCCTTTACAACAGACCATGTTGATTCTGACATCCTGTGGTTATCGTTTGGATATTCTTCTGATGTCCACCATACTGTATCCTTTGAATTTTCGTCTTCAACAATATACTTGTCTTTAGGTGAACGGCCAGTGTAAATACCAGTCATTACGTTTACAGCGTCGAGTTCTGTATTCTGTCCTACTTCGTAGCCTTCGTTAGAAGCCTTTGTTTCTTCTTCGAAAAGAACTTCAAAAGAAGGGTTATGAACGATTTCTGTTGTGCCTGTGATGCCATACTTTGTTAAATCAATCTTTGACATTTTTAACAACCTCTTTCTTGATGTATTTAATTTGTGAGGAACGCTGTCCCGGCGTTAGTGTGATGAAAATCGAATACCGGATATAACCGTGAACTCAGATTCAGTTCAGGTACAGACAGACATTATTCCTGACCTTATAATTATACCACATAAATTCAATCTCTGCACCCTTTTTTTAAAATTTTTTTTAGATTTTCACAAATCTGTTCTCAGGATAAAAAAACAATCCTGATTTTATTATTTTCTGAACATATTACTCAGAAAATAATTTTTACATCTGCTGTAATTTACTCAAACGGGTCAGATTCATCGTCTTTTTTATATTCTGAATACAGGTTAAGAGTATTGTCCACTGTATTTACGCACCCGAAAAAAATTTCTTCCGCACTGTGGAATCCCTGCTCTCTGATTTTTTTATCAAGCCAGATGCGGTTGTTCCCGGTTTTCTTGAGATTTTCCTCATTTACATGTCCGTCAAGTATTACGTTTACCGGTACTTCCTGCTGAACCGGATTCATATTCATATCCGACGGTTCAAGCGGGCGATGATTTTCAGAAGGCAGGATACTTACTGAACCATTATACTCAAATACAGCTGTCTGTATCTGTGACAAATCAAAATATCCCTGGCTTCGGCAGTGAGTCAGAAAATCACTTATATCAAGCCTTGCCTTTTTAAAATGACTTCTGTACAGCTTTCCCTTATCAAAAAGAATAAGCGGTCTTCCGATTATAATTTTACGCATACCGGTTGACTTGCCTGTAATAACGGAAACAAGATATGCAATAACAGCATAGACTATCATGGCAGCAAGTGTCCGTTCCGGATTCTCAAGTTCCGTGGCAAATTCTGCTGCTATGGAGCCGATGGATATCCCAATAATATAATCGAACATACTCAGCTGGGAAACCTGCTTGTTACCCATTAGTTTGGTAAGAAGGAAAAGTGTAACCAGGCTTGCAGCCGACATCAGTATCGTCTTGAATAATTCCATAATAATGCACTCCTTTTGATTAGGATATGCATGAGTACTGAAATTATACGGCTTTCCGGTACAAAAAAAGCATATCCCGAATCATCTGTCAGGGATATGCTCAAATCTTTTGACAAAACAAAAACCTCGTAAAAACGAGGTTTCAGGATTGGGGCGGAAGGATTTGAACCCTCGGAATGGTGGAGTCAGAGTCCACTGCCTTACCGCTTGGCGACGCCCCAGCATCTTTTGTTTTTGTCTGTCGTCCGACGACTTTTATATTATATCATACAACATTCCGAGTGTCAACACTTTTTTTGAATTTTTTTAAAAAAATTTTTTATTTATAAATCAGGCATAATTTGCAACAGTTTTTTTAATATATTTCACACCATTTTTACATATTCAGATTTTTAAAGTGTTTTTTCTGTGTTTTTAAAAAAAAACTATTGACATCATTTCAATTTAATACTATAATATATACAGGTCGTTAAACTTGATTTAATTAATCTAACCATTTCTTACTAATGAATTCGGATTTATATTCCGGATTTGCACTTTTTTCATTTTCCCCTATATTTTCATCAAACTGTACCGCACATGCATCCCCCCTATAGCATGTGCGGTATTTTCTTTGCCATGAATTTAATTGACAAACTACCGTATAGTGTACTATAATTATAAGGTATTATTGTTTATTAAAAGACGGAGGAACAACATGAAAAATTTTATCACAGCATTAAAAGGCGCCGCTCTTGGAACGGCATTTGTAATTCCTGGCTTCAGCGGCGGTACTATGGCCGTAATTCTCAAGATTTATGACAGACTTCTGGATGCCATATCACTGAACATCGAAAAGCTGAAAAAGAATTTCGGATTCATTCTCTTTCTCGTAATCGGCATGGCAGCAGGCGTATTCGCAACTGCAGTAGGCCTTTCCTGGCTTTTTGAAAATCACCCTGTTCCAACTGCACTCACTCTGACCGGTATAGTAGTTGGAAGCCTTCCTATGATCTGGAAAGAATGTACCTCGGAAAGCAAATTCAAACCGTTAAATATCATACCTTTTCTTATTGCATTTGCAGTAATGGTTGTTATGTTTTTTATAGAAAACGCAGATACTGCAGAAACTGCAGTACAGACTGATTTTTCATTTGTACTCGCACTCAAACTTGCTGCAGGCGGATTCATTGCTGCAATATCAATGGTTATCCCGGGCATAAGCGGCTCACTCATGCTCACAATAATGGGTATGTATGAAACAAGCATAACTGCAGTAAAGGATCTCAACATCGCACTTATCGCCCCTGTAGGCATTGGTGCGGTTGTCGGAATTCTTTCAGGTGCAAAAATTATCTCTTTACTTCTAAAAAAATTCAGACAGAGCACATATTCCGTTATCATAGGACTCATCGTCGGCTCACTCCTGACAATCTTTCCTTCAGATTTCAGTTTCAATTCAGAAGGAATTATTGGTATAGTCCTTGGTATTATCGGCTTTATCATTCCGATTTTATTTGACAGAATGTCGGCAAAAAAGGAAACAGAAAAATAAACTCTGCAGAATAGTCCTGCGGAATTAAGGAGCATCTCTTATGAGAAAGTATCTTACAGCATATCTTGCCTGTATAGATGATATTATAAACAGCGGACAGGCATATGACGAAGAAAAATTAAAAGAAGAACACCTCAGGCAGATTCAGTTCATGCAGCATGAACGGCTCATTCATCTTATCGTAACAGTTCTTTTCGCAGTTTTGCTTTTTATCAGTCTGGGTATACTTGTAAGCACAGGCGAATTTGCGTTTTTAATTCTCACTCTTATGCTCCTTATTCTTCTGATACCGTATATATTTCACTACTATTTTCTCGAAAACAGTGTTCAGAAAATGTACAGACAGTTTAACAGTATGAATCGCAGCAGCATTCCGGAAAACTGTATAAACGGAGTAAACAAAGAATGAGAAAATCAATTTATAAAACAGTAGTTGCGCCTTTTATTTTGTCTGCTGTAATTATCTATATCGCATTTTACTCTGTAGGAGTAGTTGAGAAAAATTATGTTTATGATGCCGCAAAAGAATACCTGTCATCGCTTGCATCCAGCATATATGACAATAACAGCGAATATGAGGTTATGACAGACAAGCTGTGCAGTGAATATGAGCTAAAGGCACAGACGCTGTCGATACTTATCTCACAGCTGCCGAAAACCCTGAGCGAGGACATGACATCCGAAGAACTCAGAATCGCGTCCGGAGCTGACGAGATAATGATCTCAGATAAAAACGGTATTATCATATTCAGCACCTCTCCTGACTCAGAAATAGAATATGTAAACGAACAGTTCACGGATGGTCTTGCAAAGAAAAACTACTGCCGGACCGCCATCCACAAATCAGAAAACGGGTGTATATTTGAAGTTGCAGTTTCAAGACGAAACGAAAGCGGGCTGATTATCGCAAGCTTTGTCAACACTGCCCTTAACGAAGTTCTAACATACAAGGACACCTCGTATGCACTTCACCGAAACACAGCATTCGATGCAGACTCAACCTCGGTAATTGATATAACGGAAAACAGATACATAGCCCATACCACTGCCGGACTTATCGGTGCCGAATGCATCATCTCCCCCGAACGTTTCAAAAACCGCGAAGGATATTTTTCATACAAATATCAGGGTGAACCTTCATTTGTGTTCTACGAATACTATGATGACAGCACTGTAATTATGAGTATCATATCCAAGAAAAATGTTTACACCAAAAGAACTCTGGTTCTCGTCTGGATGACAGTTCTTCAGTTTGTATTCATGCTCTCGTCAGTGCTTTCAATAAGATTATACAAAAAAGATTATTTGTAAACGAAAAGGAAATGACATGGGAAAAACATTTGATCAGGAAATCATAAATAAAATGTCCGAAAACAAATTGAAAATGAAGAAAATAAGAGCATCATACAGTACAATGCTGTTCATGAGTACAGCGATTCTTATTATTCAGCTCATTTTTATGATTGTTGGTGGTCTGAACGTCTATATGCTTGAAGGCATACTGTTCAACGCAGTTGTTTTCTATATCGGTACACAGAAGTTCAGCAGCACAGTCCTTCAGTACGTCCTGATGGCTCTTAACCTTATTGCAGCTGCCGCATTTCTGATCTGGCATCCTGCCTCGGATATACTTCTGCGTATGGGAATTATGCAGCACCTTTATCTCGCCGTCGAAATGTACCTTTTTATCAGACTCGGTGCGCAGAAGGAGGAGCTTTCATACGAGCTTGGCTATCCTTATTTCACCGAAATAGCTGCATACCAGCATGAAGACAAGGACTATGTCCCTGAAAATGACATGCATTCCGGCTCTGCCGAAATGAATCAGATTTCTGAAAGCGAAAATATATCTTCAGACCTCTCTGTTGAGAAGAGAGAAGGAGTCTGGCAGAATTCCGGAATGGACACTATCAGCAGTGCCGGTATTCCTATGGAATTTACCAGCGATGCAATCAAAAATGAACATCCTCTTTATTCAGAAATGTACAGCCAAAAAACGCAGCCGGTACGACCAGTACGGAAAGAACCTGAATATGACAGGGAACTTTTAAGAATTAACCGTGGCAAGATGAAGCATTTCAAATTTTTCCAGAAAATGCTTTTTATCACGGATGCTGTTATAGCACTAATCGTTATTTCAAACACCATCGGTGCAATATGCAACGTAATGAATGAACCTTTGGGAATATTTGTTTTTCTTCAGCTTTTAGGCGTAATCATAGCTTCAGTTATTACCGTTACATGTCTGGATAACAGAACAGTAATAAAAAGTGCTTTATACGCCTTCCCGGCATCAGCATTTTTCTTTGCAATAATATTTATGGACATGTCATACGCATTCTTTTTCCTCGCCTTAACCGGTCAGATGCTGATTTCCTCGAAACTTGCAGATATGCAGGATTATCTGAAGACACAGTTCGGATATCCGTATTTTCAGGAAAATATGATAATAAAACAGTACCATACCAGCGAATATGTACCGGAACACAAAATAAACTTCAGGAATAACGGGATGGATGAATTGTAATTTATCCCTTGTCCCTGTAACAGCAGCACCGCCCGGATTCAAACAGTTGTTGAATCCGGGCGGTGCTTTATTATATGCACTATTTTAAGATTATCTTTACTCACCTAAAAGAAGATACTTCTTCATCAGTGCGAGGTCCATCACATTTGCAGCGCCGTCTCCGTTCACATCGCAGTAAATGCCGTTTGCAAAGTTACTGTCAGAAGGGGTCACAGGTTCAGAGGTGCTGATGTCAATTTCCTGCCGCCTCATAAACATGCCGGCTGACTCCGCAGCCCTGACTTACCTGCGGACTCGCCGGTATCACTATAGCATCCGTTTCCGCCTCAAGCAAATTTCCTTTTTTTACACTAAATGACATAACGTTATCCTCTTTGACTGAATTATTGAAAAACATTCCTGAAAATATTTCTCATACCCAATATACAACACAAACCTATCGGTGTCAACAGTAAAATAATGATTTTTTCAGAAATATACCTTATTGTCTACTTGACTTATTCCGATTTACCGATATATAATAATATTAAAGGTGGTGTAATGTATGATTATTACAGAATTACTTGAAAGAAAAAAACTTACAAAATATCGTCTTGCAATTGAAAGCGGAGTGCCACACTCAACTCTGAATGATATTATTAGCGGAAGAACCAGAATAGAAAAATCCTCCGGTGAAACACTGTTTAAACTAAGTACTGTTTTAGGTGTTTCAATAGAAGAACTTATTAGTGACAGTATCGAACAGGCAGCGATTGAAAAATCATATGAAACCGGTCTTCCGGACTACCTTCAGAACGATCTTGATGCATACAAGGATGGTCTGAAACATCAATCTCCATTGCTTGATTGTTTATGGGGAGAACTTTATGGCAGTATTAATACTGCAGAGATCAGCGAGGGTTCTATCACACCGGAACATGCAGCATATTTAAGAAAGAAATATCTATGAGAGGACGCATAATATGGATTTTACGAAATGCCCGCGCATTAAGGGAAAAGCATACAGTGGTGCGAACGGTAAAAAAATAGCGGTTGAATATGACGACAAGCAGTATATGCTAAAATTTCCTCCTTCAGGGGTAAGTAAACCAACTAATCTTTCCTATACAAACAGCTGTTTTAGTGAGCATATCGGGAGCAGTATTTTTAATATGCTCGGTATTGATGCACAAAACACATTACTTGGAATATTTACTGTTTCAGGAAAAGAAAAAATTGTATGTGCATGTGAAGATTTTACAGCCGATGGCAGTATACTATATGATTTCTGCTCAATCAAGAATACTATAATTGATTCAGAACACGAAGGAAATGGCACAGAACTGGAAGATCTATTGGAAACAATCGAAAAACAACAATTTGTTAATCCGTATTTACTGCTTGAACATTTTTGGAATGTTTTTATTGTGGATACATTGCTTGGAAATTTTGACCGGCATAATGGTAACTGGGGTTTTTTATACTGTCCTTCGGACAATCATTCAAGGATAGCTCCAGTATTTGATTGCGGAAGTTGTCTTTTACCTCAGGCCGATGTCAAAGTAATGGAAAAAGTATTATGTGACGAAAATGAAATGAATTCAAGAATTTATCGTTTCCCGACATCAGCAATACATCTGAATGGAAAGAAAATTAATTACTATGATTTTCTTTGCAGTGATACAGACAAAGATTGCAATAAAGCTTTGGACAGAATGTTAAATCGAATTGATCTGAATAAAATTAATCAGTTTATTGACAGAACAGAGTATACATCTGATATTCAGAAAGAATTTTACAAGTGCTATATATCAAACAGGTACAATAAGATTCTAATTTCTGCTTACAATAAAATAAAATAGATACAGAAATTGATTACGAAACGATTTATGAAAAACAAAAACAAAGCCATGCAGCTGAGTAAAACTGCATGGCTAAACTGTCTTAATGACAAAATCATCTGCCCGCTTCCGTTGCATCAGGATTCTGGTCTTCGAGAGTTACGTCAACATCATAGTAGTTTCTGTTTCGAACTATTGTAAGATGAATCTTCTCGCCGGCATCATATTTCTTGATTGCATTTTTCAGGTCTTCTGCACTGGCAACAAGTTCGCCGTCTGCACCTACAATTATATCTCCTGCTTTTATACCGGCCTTGTCAGCAGGACCGTCTGTATTTACGCCTACTACAAGAACACCGCTTGAACCTGCACTCTGTGTGGAATAAGCTGATGAACTCTGTGAAAGATCCTTGTAGGTTATACCAAGCTGAGGGCGGCCGGTTACATATCCGTGTGATGAAAGGTCGTCAATTATCTTCTTTGCATCACCTATAGGAATGGCAAATCCAAGTCCCTCTATGCTTGCGGAAGATGATGAATATGAAGATGAAAGCTTCATCGAGTTAATGCCGATTACCTGACCGAACTGATTAATAAGAGGACCGCCTGAGTTACCGTTATTAATCGCTGCGTCAGTCTGGATAAGCTTCATAGTAGTATCGTTTACGGAAATCTCCCGGTCAAGACCTGAAATATATCCGGCTGTAAGTGTTCCGAACAGGTCAAATCCAAGAGGATTACCTATGGCAAGAGCCGGGTCACCGACCTTAAGGCTGTCCGAACTGCCGAACTCTGCAGGAACAAGTCCTTCTGCATCTGCCTTAAGAACGGCAAGGTCTGTCTGACGGTCATATCCGACTATCACGGCCTCATACTCAGTTTCATCACTGAGTCTTATTGAAATCTTTGTGCTCACACCGTAAGTGTCGCTTGAAATAACATGTGCATTGGTCAGAATGTATCCGTCTGATGACATCACTATGCCGGTACCTGTTCCGGCAGCTTCCTGAGTTGTGGAATCCGAACTGAATCCCCAGAAATTAAACGACGGCTGCTGGTACTCAAAAACTGAAGTTACACCGACAACAGAAGGCAGTACCTTACGGTAAATAGCCTGAGTCGAAAGTGTTTCGCCCTGAGACATAATATTTACAAGACTGTCTGAAGTAAAATTCTCTTTTTCAAGGGGTTTTGTTTCAGGCTCTTCTTTTTCTTCTTCCTTAGGCGGAAGCTTCTGATTTTTTTCAGCAGTTATAACTGATTTGCTGCCAGTAAACGGAATGCCGTTTTCATCAATATATCTGTATCCGGCAATGGAACCGGCGGAAACTGCTGCCATGCATATAATCATGAGAAATGCCTTAGCCACCTTTGGCATGCCCTTCTTTTTCTTTTCAGTTACCTGTGCCGCATTTTCAGGACCTTTGTTTTCATTGTTCTGCGAATCAGGACTATATGTGTAATTGTTCTCGTACATATTGAAGACCCCTTTATCTTTATTACTGTATTTTATTTTAAACTTTTATGTGATAGTTGTATGATAAGTGACAGAAATCTTTTTCAAAGCTGTATGTTACTTGATTACTGGTTTGAAAAATGTTATAATTATAAATTATAAGCATAAAATTTATTTTTATACTGCGGAATACAATTTTTTATACGGAAGAACAAAAAAGAAAGGAGTGTTTCCAGTGACAAATATTCCTGAACAGGTAAAAACCGCCCTCAATCTGCTTTCAGAGGCTGGATACGAGGCCTATATCGTGGGAGGATGCGTGCGTGACTACCTTCTCGGCCGCATTCCAAATGACTACGACATTACAACAAATGCACTGCCGGAAGAAACACTTAAAGTTTTCAAAGACTACCGATGCATCAGTGTCGGAATTAAACACGGTACAGTTGCCGTAATTATAAACAGGATGCAGCTTGAGATTACCACATACCGTATAGACGGTGAATACAGTGACAAGCGTCATCCCGAATCCGTTACTTTCTCATCAAGTCTCCGTGACGATCTTTCAAGACGTGACTTCACGGTAAATGCAATGGCATGCAGCAGCAGCGGACAGATTGCTGACTGTTTTGAAGGACAGAAAGACCTGAAAAACAGGGTAATCAGATGTGTCGGAGATGCTGCTGTGAGATTTGATGAAGACGCACTCAGGATAATGCGTGCTGTGAGATTTGCCTCCCAGCTTGATTTTACTGTTGCAGAGGAAACCAAAGAACAGATTTTCGCACTAAAGGATACCCTGAAAATGATATCAGCCGAAAGAATTCGCGTTGAACTCGACAAACTTCTCTGTGGAAAAGCAGTTTATCGTATTCTCACTGAATATCACGAAATTCTGGAAGTGTTTATTCCGGAAATTGCAGAAACAGTTGGATTTGACCAGTGCAGCAAATATCATGCATATACAGTATGGGAGCACATAGCAAGGTCGGTTATGAACGCCGAATGTATACCGGCAATAAGACTCACCATGCTTCTTCACGACATCTCAAAACCGGAGTGTTTCAGACTCGACGAAGAAGGAGCCGGACATTTTAAAAAACATCCTGAAAAGGGTTCCGTTAAGGCAGAAAAAATACTGAAACGTCTTAAATATGACAACAAAACGATAAAGACCGTCACTACCCTTATAAAATACCACGACTTCAAATTCAGAAGAAGACAGGACGTAAAACGCATACTTTCCGTAACCGGAAAGGAGATTTTCGATATGCTTCTCATGGTCCAGTACGCAGACGGTGCATCAAAGGACGGTGCATGCGGCAGACAGCTCAATGACCTGGAGTGGGTTCGCCGAACTGCAGAGGATATAATCGAAAAACACGAATGTCTCAGCGTCAAAGAGCTTGCCGTTAATGGCAATCAGCTTATGGAAGCCGGATTTTCCGGGGCACAGCTCGGGCGTATTCTGAATCTTATGCTTGAAGAAGTAATCGAAGACAGACTGGAAAACAGTTCTGAAGTTCTTATGAAATTTGCAGATGAACGACGGAATGATATCTGAAACAAAAACGGAAACACAGTATAAGAATCCTGCGTAAACTATACATAAGCAAAAAACCGGCATCGTTCTGATGCCGGTTTTTTTATACATTCTTTTTTACATTTTCGGTGGACTGACGGCATACGAGTCTGTGGTTCAGAAACACCCTTCCCTTGTTGCTGCCGCCTGTTATGTTCTCTATAACAAGCTTTGCGACCGTTTTTCCTATCTCGAAACACGGCTGTTCTATAGTTGTTATAGAAGGAGTGTACATCTCTGTCATGCTTATATTATCAAATCCGATAACTGAAAATTCCCTTCCGATATTAATGCCGGTTTCCGTTCCTTTTTTTATAACTCCGGCAGCGAGAAAGTCA
>SAMEA3663038__coassemble_338_pt1 | contig 16091 bp, 14 predicted proteins | sample SAMEA3663038__metabat2_low_PE_024 | metagenome-assembled genome bin SAMEA3663038 (sample SAMEA3663038) | pig gut metagenome | biome: pig gut; feature: pig-associated habitat; material: faeces | place: France | collected 2012
AAAGGAATACCAAGATCCATCTTTCCGGAGAATTTTCAATACAGGAATGTATTGTTCCCTTGTCAACAAAGAATCTGCCCTTATATCACCAAAATATATTGCATAAAAAAACCCGGCACAGTCAGATCACTGAAGCCGGGTTTTTATTTTATTATCGTAATTATCCTTTTCTCTTCACAATCCTGAGGGCATCCTTAATCTTCAGAGGTTCACCCCTGTAGAGAACAAATGCCTTGTACACCTTTGCTGCAGCAAACACAACCACTGCAGTTGAAAGAATAACAAGCAATGTGCTGATAACTGCAATCATGATACTTGTGTTGCCTATAAGCACATCAGCAGGAATTGCAAACGGTGCTGTGAACGGAACAAGTCTGAGAATGCTCAGCATATGTTCATTTCCGTTGAGCTGGTTCATATACGGGAATATCCAGCATACTACTATTACCATAGTGTAAATGCCGTAATAGTTGTTTACTTCCTCTGTCTTTGAAGCAAATGTTCCGGTAAATGCAGCAAGTGCAACATAGAGAAGGAATCCGGCAAACAGTGAAATCACTGCAATAACCATCGCCAAAGGTGAGAAACCGCCTTTTTCAGAAAGCATACTGATAAATTCCATCGCCTTCTCACCTGCACCGTCGGACATCTTTATACCGGCAATCATGCCTGCACCAAGTGAGGCAATCCATACGGAAAGCTGAAGAACTGCTGCAAAGTACATTCCGAAAATCTTGCCGAAAATCATGTCATAAGGACGTGTCATAACAAGAAGTGTTTCCATCATCTTTGAATCCTTTTCAGCAACCACGCATCTTGCAACGCCCTGTCCGTAAATACAGAGCATCATATAAAGAAGAAGTCCTATGAAGACCGGAATAAAGTTTCTGAGCATCTCAGCATCTTCGGAGTTTCCGTCCTCACCTGCCACAGACATCTTTATCTCTGTATGGGTGAGAAGTTCATTTTTCTGAACATCTGTGAGTCCGGATTTTTCAAAAATGGCAAATCTGAGATTATCCTTTACAAATTCGGAAAGATTTTTCGCACTCTTCTTTTCTGCAGCAAATCCCTCCGGCTTTATTACACGGATAATGAATTTTCCCTGTTCGTCATTTTTAAGCTCGAGAACGCATGAATGATCACTGCAGGAAGCGGCTTCCTTTGCTGCCTCTTCAATATCATCTGTCTGTGCACTGACAAACTTTACATTTTCAAAAAGTTTGTCTCCTGATTCATGAAGAACACTGTAGTCAGTGCCGCTGAGCGAACTTGAATCGCACACAAAAACCGTGTCGATATCTGAAACTGTTTTGCTTCCTGATACACTCTCAGCTATCTTAAAACCTGCAATGCATCCGATTATCAGTATGGCAGCAATAATCACTGTTGTAAGCCTGTATGACTTTGTGGATACATGCTGTTTAAATGTAAACTTTAATACTTTTCCCATAATTCTCATCCCTGTCCTTTCCGGGCTTTTGAGAGCCTGATAATATCCCTGAGTTTCAGTCTCTCGCCCTTGTGGTAAACAAGTGCCTGATAAATATTAGCAGTAAATCTGAACAGAAGCACTGTAAGAATAATTATCTCAGCCCAGATTATAAACAAATCTGAAAGCCCGGCCTTCCCGAAAATATAGTGTATCGGAACTACATAGATACCTGAGAACGGGAAGAAATATGTAACCTTGTCGAAGACAGGACTGTTTGCCATAGCGGCACCCATAACCATGTATATGCCAAGTATCGTTGACAGCGAAATAAACGCGCTTCCGCTCTGAAGGTCCTCCATACTGCTGCATGAAGCACCGGTAATTCCTGAAATAACGGCATAGAAAAGATATGCAAGGATTGTTGTAAAAATTACAGCAAATATCCCGAAAATAATCCTTCCCGGACTTATTGAAAGTCCTGCCAGTGCCGTCGGATCTGCCTGTGCGGAAAAATCCTCGGCCGCCATTTTTTCCAGTGTAACTGAAAGCACCTCGTCAAATTTCTTTGAAAACATAACTGATGTTATTATACCGGAAATACATCCTGAAATGATAAACAGAACAAAATTGCAGACAAGCACGGCCATCGTACCTGTTATCTTGCCGACTATAATCGCAAGCGGACGAACTGAAAGCAGGAGAGTTTCCATTACCTTTGTGGATTTTTCAGTGACAAGACTTACCGCAATCTGCTGACTTGATACAAGGACAATCATCATTATAATAAAAGCATAGATTGTAACCGACATCATTACAACCGGATTGAGTTCATCCTTTTCATCATCATCAGAAATCTCAGAAATATCCACTACGGAAGCTTCCTTTTCCGAATTGATATAATTCACAGCTTCTTCTGAAACCCCGCACTGTGCCATTCGTGAGTCGAAGAAAAACTCTCTGGCACTGTCTGAAAAATTTCCGACATTCATTGTGCTTATCTCACTGTCCTTTGCTTTAACGAAAGACATGATATATTTTTCACCGTCAAAGCTTATGTGAAAAACAATGTTTCTGAGTCCGTCCTCTCCGAGATTTTTCCGGAGTTCCTCCGTAGACTCATCTGTTTCAATATAATTTATCTTATTGTATGAAGGGTATTCTTCCTTAAAGGCTGAAGTGTCAAAATCATATTCTGTATCATTTTTGATGTACATATCCTCAATCTTGCACTCACCAAGCTCAGCAAGCTTGTCTGCAGCGGCTGAGCCGGCTGTCAGAGACATAAGCGGACCTGAAAATATAACAAGTGCGCACATCAGAACAAGTCCGATAACAGCTGACTTGCTTTTGTAATTCTGGATAAATGTGAATGAAAATACCTTCTGCCAGCCCTGAAGTTCACTTTTCTTCATTGTCGCCACCAACCTTTTCTACAAATATCTCATGCAGTGACGGCTCTCTGAGTTCAAATCTGACTATCAGTATTTTCTTTTCAATCATTTTTGTAAGCAGAATATTAGCCTGATCATCACCCGTTACCTTAAGCTGATACTCAGTTTCCTTGTGATTCAGAAGCTGAATGCCGCACTCTTCAACAAGCGGAAGAATGTCACCTTCACACTTTATAAAGAGATTAACGCGTCCGTAGCTCTTCTTGATGTCATTGAGATTGCCCTGAAGAACGGTTTTGCTTTTGCTGAGAATAGTGATGTCTGTGCAGAATTCCTCAATAGTCGGCATCTGATGACTTGACATAATAAGGAACTTGTTTTTGTCAATCTGCTCATGGATAACGGACTTGAAAAGGTCAGTGTTTACAGGATCAAGACCGCTTAGCGGTTCGTCCAGAATGAGAAGCTCAGGGTCTGAGATCAGAGCTGAGATAAGCTGTATCTTCTGCTGATTACCCTTTGAAAGCTGCTCCGGCTTCTTAGGTGGCAGTGTTTTACCCTTGCTTGATTTTCCCGGATAAATGTACTCCTCAACCTCAAAGCGTTCAGCCCAGTACTTTATTCTTTTCTGTGCCTCGCTTTTTTTTACGTTTCTGAGTTCAGCAAAATAAACGAGCTGATCCATCAGTGAATACTTCGGGTATAGTCCCCTCTCCTCAGCAAGATAGCCGACGTTGCAGCTTACTGCATCAAGAGGTTTGCCCTTCCAGAGCACTTCACCGCTGTCATGGGCGAGCATTCCGAGCATCATTCTGATTGATGTTGTCTTGCCGGCACCGTTGGTTCCAAGCAGAGCATATACCCCTGGTTCTTTCATTTCAAAACTGAGGTTGTCAACGACTGTCTTTTCTCCGTATTTTTTAGACAGATTCTTTACTTCAAGTGACATTTTTCTTCCTCCTACACATAAATAATTTTATTATGACAGCACTTTAATGCACTATCAGGTAAATACTATTATAGCATATAAATTTACACATATCAACAAAATCGCACAAAAAAAGCCGCAGTAAAATAACTGCGGCACTATTGTTTAAACTACTGAAAACTTATGTTTTTTATAATTGAACTGATCTTTCTGTTCTGTTCCATCATGTCGTCAAGTCTTTTCTGAATCTGAACGTACTTAAACTGCTCTTCATTCAGAATATCTCTCCTGTCATCCAGTTCATCGAGAAAATCAAGGCTGACCCCTGATAAAAAGCTGGTTTTTTCTTTTCCCTTTTCCATAAATATACCCCCTGAATTTATCACAATATCAATTTATCCCTGTGCAGCAGGCTCTCCCTGCTCTGCAGGCGGCTCCGGCTCTGCAGGTGGTTCCGGTTCTGATGGTGCTTCCGGCTCCGATGGTGTGTCCGGTTCTGACGGTGTGTCAGGGACTTCCGGTTCTGATGGCTGATCCGGAACATCCGGTACCTCAGGTTCTGACGGAACTTCTATTGTCGGTTCAACCGGCGGTGCTTCAGTTACAGGCTGTGTTGCCGGTGCTTCGGTAACCGGTTTCACTGTTACTGAAGGAACTGTGGTTACCTTCGTCCAGGTTTTCTTTGTAACAGCTGCTGTTACCGCATTGTTTCCTCCCCACTTGTCATCAAAAGGTTTAACCGTTGTAACCCCTGTCGAATGGGTAATAAGTTTGGTATCCGAACCTGTTACATCAGGTGAAAGTGTATTCTTTGGTGTGCGTGATTCATTAACGGAAATCTGTACATTGTATGCATAGTAAACGTCACCGTTCTGCTTAGGAATAGAAGCAACTATCATGACATTTGCCATACCCGGCTGTTCAAGTGTCCTCATCGTTCTTCCGTCATCAAAAAACACACTGAGATTCTCGTAGTTATAGCTTTCAATCATTACAGGAACATTCTCAGGAAGTCCTGATGACTTTGCAAGTGCTGTTCTGAGTATTTCCTTGGCTGCAAACTGTTCGTCCGCATACACCTCTGCGTCAGTACTGTACGAACCCATATAAACAGCTTCATCAATAACATCGGAAATTTTCATAACAGGCTGTACCGATTCATTTTTGTCTTTTTCGTCATTTTTACTGTGCGGAAAAATCATAAATATCGCACCTGCAAATACCGCAACAATTATTAAAATCAATACACCTATAGCAATATTTCTTTTAATCATCTTCTTCGGTCCCCCGATTCATTATGTTTTGTTGTTCTTTCTTTTCAGTAACTCATACAAGCTTCTGTTTATTACAATAAAATTATATCACTAATGAAATTCTTTGTCAATTAAAAAACGGTTACTGTTTTAACAATTTCTTTACCTGAATAACGGAAAAATGCTGCCGGTTATCAGATGTCCGGCAGCACTGTAACTCTGTTTTATTTTCTTGCGGCAGATGCCTCATCAAGTCTCATAGTAAGCGAAATTCTCTTCTTCTTTACATCAACACTGAGAACCCTTACCTTAACTATCTCACCCACCTTAACGGCTTCAAGCGGGTGCTTGATATATCTGTTGCATATCTGCGAGATATGAACAAGACCATCCTCATGAACACCGATATCAACGAAAACACCGAAGTCTATTACGTTTCTTACAGTTCCCATAAACTCCATGCCTTCCTTGAGATCACCTATCTCCATGATATCACCGCTTCTCATAAGCGGAGGAGGAAGCTCATCTCTGAGGTCACGTCCCGGTTTCTGAAGTTCTGAAACAATATCCCTTAGTGTAGGTACACCTATGTCAAGCTTTTTGCTTATGGCAGGAATACCAATCTTCTCAGCAATGCTCTTTATATCACCTGACTTGCCCGCGCTGATGTCTGCAAGACTGAAACCGCATTCGCTGATGAGTTTCATCGCTGCATCATAGCTTTCCGGATGAACTGCTGTGTTGTCAAGCGGATTTTTGCCGTTTCTTACTCTAAGGAATCCGGCACACTGTTCATATGCCTTTTTACCGAGTTTAGGAACCTTGAGAAGTTCTTTTCTGTCAGTAAATTCACCGTTTTCCTCACGGTATGCAACGATGTTTTTGGCAATGGAAGAGTTAATGCCTGCCACATATGAAAGAAGAGCATGTGATGAAGTATTAAGGTCAACTCCCACTGAGTTTACACATGATTCAACAACACCGCCGAGAGCTTCGTTAAGTCTTGCCTTTGGCATATCGTGCTGATACTGACCGACCCCTATTGCCTTCGGTTCAATCTTTACAAGTTCAGCAAGCGGATCCTGAAGACGTCTTGCGATGGAAACCGCACTTCTGAGAGAAACATCATAGTCTGGGAATTCTTCTGCAGCAAGTTTCGAAGCAGAGTAAACTGAAGCACCGGCTTCACTTACAACCATGTAGCTGACCTTCTGGTCTGTTTCCTTGACTATCTCTGCAACTACGGCTTCCGACTCTCTTGAAGCTGTACCGTTTCCTATCGCTATAGTATTCACCTTCTGTGAAATGATGATTCTCTTAAGCTTCTGCTTTTCCTTCTCTATTCTCTCAGCCGAACCCATTGAAATATGAACAACGTCGGTATAGAGAACCTTTCCTGTATGGTCAACAACTGCAACCTTGCAGCCTGTTCTGAAACCAGGGTCAAGACCCAGTGTTACTGTATTTTTAATCGGAGGCTGGAGCAGAAGCTGTCTTAAGTTTTCAGAGAAAACCTTTATAGCCTGTTCAGCTGCATTTTCAGTAAGTGCTGAACGGATTTCACGTTCGATTGAAGGAAAGATAAGACGCTTGTAGCTGTCATCAGCTGCAGCCTCAACCAGTGAAGCACACGCACTCTGGTTCTTTACATATCTGTTTGCACACATTGCAGCCGGTGTATCATCCGGAGCAGCTATTGACACCTTAAGGAATTCTTCCTTCTCTCCGCGGTCAAGTGCAAGTATCCTGTGGTTTGCAGTCTTCGCAACAGGTTCGGAAAAATCATAGTAGTTTTCATAAACGCTTTCAGCATTTTCATCAGAAGCCTTTGAAACGATAACACCGTTTTTCATAAAATATGCTCTGAGCATTTTTCTGAGTTCAGCATCATCCGAGATATCTTCAGCTATAATATCTGAAGCACCGGCAAGAGCATCTTCGGCTGTCTCAATGCCTTTTTCAGCATCGATATACTTTGCTGCTTCAGAGTTCGGGTCAGCCCCCCTGTTCTGTTCCATGATAAACACTGCAAGCGGTTCAAGACCCTTTTCACGTGCTATACCGGCTCTTGTCTTTCTCTTAGGCTTGAACGGACGATAGATATCCTCCGCTTCAACAAGTGTTCGTGCATTGCTTATTGCAAGCTTAAGTTCATCGGTAAGCTTTCCCTGTTCGTCGATAAGTGCAGTAATCTCTTCCTTTCTCTTTTCGAGATTACGGAGATATGTCATTCTGTCAAAAATCTCTCTGAGAATCTGGTCATCAAGAGAACCTGTTGCTTCCTTTCTGTATCGTGCGACGAACGGAATTGTTTTTCCGTCATCAAAAAGTGCAATTGTGTTGTCAATCTGCTCCTGTCTGAGTTTAAACTCTTCAGCAAGTACCTTGTTAATATCCATATATCATTTCCTCCTTAAAGTGATTCAGAAAGTTCAGCCCATTCGTCAAAGAGCTGGTTTGAAAGTTCCTTTATTTCGTTTATGCGTATGCATTTTTCATTCATAAGACTGTAGTCCGAAATAACCTTCTCATCAGTAAGTTCAGCTTCAAGTCTGTCCTGTTCGTCCTGAAGCTCATTCATCTGCTTCTCTATATCACGGATACGCTGTCTGTTCTTAGCGTCAAGATTGCGCTGTTCCTTTGTTTTAAAGGCTTTTTCCTTCTTTTCGGCATACTGTACTCTGAGCTCCTCCTGCTTTGCTGCATCAGCCGCTTCGGCGGCAGCCTGCTCACGCTGAGTCTTAATCTTCATATAGTCATCAAAACCGCCGTTGAAACTCTCCGTACCCTCTGCGGTAATCTCAAGAATACGTGTGGAAATTCTGTTGAGAAGATATCTGTCATGTGAAACATATATTATGGTGCCTTCAAATCTCTCCAGTGCATCTTCGAGAACTTCCTTGGTCTGAAGGTCAAGATGGTTGGTCGGTTCGTCGAGGATAAGAACATTTCCGTGTTCCATCATCATTATTGCAAAACAGAGCTTGCAGCGCTCGCCGCCGCTTACTACTCCCGCCTGCTTGAAGACATTTTCACCGACAAGCCGTACCTTTCCGAGAAGGTTTCGTACTTCAAGATCTGACAGAAGAGGGTATCTGCTGTGTATTTCCTCGAAAACAGTATTGGATCTGTTGATATTGGCCGCTTCCTGATCAAAGTAGGATATACGGACATTGGCCGCCCAGATTACCTTACCCTTATGCGGAAGTTTTTCCTGAATAACCTTAAGAAGAGTTGATTTTCCGATACCGTTGTCTCCGATAACCGCAAGCTTTTCACCGCGGCGCACCTCAAATGAGAGGCTGTCCACAAGAGTTCTTCTGTCATCACCGAATCCCACGGAAACGTCGATGTCCTTTACTTTAAGCACTTCCTGCGGAGGATCCTGAGCAAATGTAAATTCAAGCTTTGCTGCCTTGTGATATGTGTTCGGTTTTTCAATTCTCTCCATCTTGTCAAGGGCTTTTATCCTGCTCTTTGCACTCTTTGAAGTTGAGGCACGGACAAGGTTTCTCGCAACATAGTCCTCCATCTTTGCAATTTCCTTCTGCTGAAGGTCGTATTCCTTCTGCTGTCTGGTCACTGCCTCTTCCTTAAGTCTTGTAAATGCTGTATAGTTGCCCTTGTATCTTGTAAGGACTGTATTTTCAATTTCACATATGGAAGTTACGGTTTTGTCAAGAAAATATCTGTCATGGGATACAATAAGCAGAGCTCCCCTGTAATCCTTAAGATAATCCTCAAGCCACATAACCGTTCTGAAGTCGAGGTGGTTCGTCGGTTCGTCAAGGATGAGTATGTTAGGATTTTCAAGAAGAAGCTTTGCTATGGCAAGTCTGGTTTTTTCGCCTCCTGAAAAGCTTGAGATAACTCTGTCAAACATATCCCCGGAAAAACCCATACCGTTGAGTATGGTTTTTATCTTTACCTTTATGATATATCCGTCATTTGACTCATAGTAGGCTGATATTCGTGAATACTCTTCAGAAAAGGCTTCATAGTTGTCCGAGCTTTCCGCCATGAGTTTTTCCAGTTCCTTCATCCGCTCTGAAATACTTATGAGTTCGGAAAATACACTTTTCATCTCTTCGATAACTGTATTTTCATTATCAAGAGCACCCATCTGTTCAAGATAGCCGATACTTGTTTTTGAAGCAATGGAAATGATCCCATCCTCTTCAGTAAATCTGTCCGGCTCTTCTTTGCCTGTAATGAGACGAAGAAGAGTGGTCTTTCCGCATCCGTTAATACCGATAAGTCCGATACGGTCACCTTCATTTACAGTAAGATTAACATTCTTTAGTATCTGGTTTCCATTATAAAATTTATTTACACTGGTCATGCTTAAAAGCATTTATTATCACCATTTTCCGTATTTATTGAATTTAAACGAGCAAATTAATTTTACCACAAAATAAGTTTCAATGCAAGTTTGACATTTTATTTTTTCTGTTTCCGCAAAATCCTTGAAAAAAATCGAAATTTATGATATAATTTAGATAACGTACACTTTTTTTACTAACGGAGGAATAAAAATGTTCAAAAAATCATTATCTGAAGAAGAAATAAAAAGCCTTATCGACCAGAGTCTTGAGGAAAAGATTAAGAGCCAGAAAGAAGAGATAGAAGAACTTCGCAGGATGGTAAAGAACCAGTCAGGTGAGATATACAAACTCAGAAAACAGGTCAGCGAACAGCCTGCAGGTGAAAGCTACACATTAAACCTTGAGGATATAGAGGCACTGTCAAAGAAAATCTCACAGGAAATTCTTTCAGAACCTGAAGAGGAAACAATGAAGCGTGCAAAGCCTTTCTGCAACGAAAACGGCGAGATGACAAACTCACTCTCAAGAATGGGCTACGTACTCAGCGAATGCACAAACTTCACAAAGAACTACGTATCAAAGATGCTCACCTCACTCTTCGTAAAAAAATAAAATCCGCATAAATAAAAGCCATGCTTTTTTTGAAGAAAAGCATGGCTTTATTTTTAGCTTATTTCAATCTCCCAGAGCTGAGAGTCTTTACCTGTGTACTTTGAAAGATATACATTTCCGGCGGAGTCAGATTTTTTCCCTTCTGCACTTCCCTCTGATGTTCCCACTACTGTAAGTGCAACATCAGGATTTTTGGCTGAAAGGATTTTATACTTTCCGTTGCCTGCAGACTGTATTTTCCAGATCTGAGCCTCCGGGTCAACTGCATCATAAAGCTGAACATTGCAGCCTTCGGCTATATTTTCTCCGTCCTTTACAATATCAACTACCATCGGCTTGTCAGAACTGCATATATACAGTCTGTAACTTCCGGAATTGTAGTATGGCATTGCTCTGAAAAGCTGTGATTCGCTGTCGCATTTTTCTGTCTGGATTATGTTTGAATTGTTTTCAGTTCCGGTTGAAGCAAGACATTTACCGCTTGAAACATTTTTCATTCTGAGAATCTTTCCTGCAAATATATCTTCCGAAGGAGCTGTAACAACCGGTTTTTTGCCTCCTGTAAGTTTGCTGTATGAAACCCATCCTGTATTTTCCAGCTGAACTCCGTATGGCTGAGAAGACGTTTCTGAAATAATCTGTACTACTTTGAAAATACCCGAAACATTAACTACTTTTCCGTTCCCGCTTGCAGTAAAATGAACTTCGCCGCTGTAAGAAACATAATCTCCCACTTTTACGTCACCCGATGAAACGGAAGTAGTCACTTCAGTAACCTGCGTCTGCGGAACAGTGGTTACTGCAGGAGCCTGTTCGGTCACTGAAACTGTAACCTCAGGTTTGTTAGTTGTTACAGCCGTTTCAGTCACCTGCGGATTCTTCTGTGAACCATCAAGTATACGCTGCTTAAGTCTTGCAGAATCCATGATGTTCACAACACCGTCATTGTTAATATCAAGTTTTTTCTTAAATTCATCACTGAGGTCTATATTCCCTGAAATATAATTTTTCACAAAAACATAGTCAATGATGTTCTGCTGATACTCGTCAACACTGTCATTAAGCACATCTTCGCCCGAAAGTGCCGAGAGTTTCCCGGTTCCGGCTGCTGAAACAGCTATAAGAAATGCTGCGGTCGCAGAAACTATTTTTCCCTTTTTCTTCATAACACAATCTCTCTTTTCTCTTTTTTTATTTTTTTATAATAGCAGCGGCATTTTTGCCAAGCTGATCATACCTTTCACGTACAGCTTCGAGGTTGAGCTGTATAACACCGTTTATCGGGTCGTGTATTCTTACTGTATTTTCATCTTTACTGTAACCTGTCAGAACAGTACAGTGTTCATTGGTAGGCCATGTTACTTCTTCATTATCCGGTGTTATCCATTTCAGATTATATTCAGGAGCAGCAAGTCCTATTGTTGACCACATAATAACAGGTACATCGTGGTCAATAAACTCAAAAAGTTCATCAAATTCCTTGCCTGTAAGGTCAACCGGATACATATCTGATTCCTGGTCCTCAAGATATTTTTTGGCAGCTGAAACAAGACAAGGTGCAAAGCATCCGAAGGACTCATCATCTTCAGGATTTCCGGCAAAAACATATCTGTAGTCAGGTCCGAGAAGTCTGTCTTCAGAATCAGTATCAAGATCCTGCTTTTCAAGATAATCCCTTGCGATATCAAGCTTATCCGCATCAAATCCAAGATGATTGAGCACCATGGTAAGTGAAGTTACCTCACACCCTGTCGGAAGTTCAGGCATCTGTTTTATAAGGTTAAAGTTTTCTATAATATGCATACGACTTTCGGTTTTTTCTTCCATGAAAAAATTGTCTTCCGAAACATTCTGCTTTCGCTCAACTTCATTTGCAGTTTTTACAGTATCAACCGCATTTGCAGATGAACTTACAAAGTAGCCTATGAGAAGGCCCGCCGCAAGTGATACAACCGATGCTGCAGCTGTTACTTTTAACTGTATACCCATTTTTTTAATCCACCCCATAAGGAATTTTTCCGTTTTATGTCAGTTTCTTTTCTCCCATCCAGTACCAGAGATATTCCTGATAACCTATTTTTGCATACCACTGGTCAAGTGACGTATAACTGATAAAAACCTCTGTACACCCTTCAGTTTTCAGATACCCGGTTGTCCAGGATATCATACTCAGACCTGTTCCTTTGTTTCTCTCTTCAGGAATAACGCCTGCATATCCTATAAGTCCGGTTTTACAGCCTTCTTCAGTTATAATTGTATGTGCATCAGTTTCGGCAATAACGAACCCTGCTGCTTTTCCGCCCCTTTCAGCAGTTATAACTGTCTTTCCGGCACAGTTTTCGCAGTACTTAAGCCAGTTGGGCTCAACAGTTTTAACCATACCAAGAACCTCAGAACTGATTATATCCTTCTCAGCACGAAAAACAAGCCCTTCCGGAGTTTTAATCCTGTGCTGAAATTCTTCAGTGTAAATATACATACTCAGGCAGCCATTATATGCGTGGTATCCTCTGTTTTCAAAGAATCTGTGTGACAAGGTTTCCATAACAGCACCACGGAAAATCTCCGACCTGTTTCTTCCTAGTACAACACAGTCAAATCCTTTGCTTTTTATATATTCCTCAGATTCTGCAAGAAGTGAAACACCGTAGCCTTTGCCCTGAAATTCAGGCAAAACACAGATAACAGCAAGTGAATTGCCCTCAACAGCAGCAAAGCCAACTGTTTTTCCTTCTTCATATCTGAAAAAAATCTCTGTACATAATAGTTTTTCGGAAATTATTTTTTCTGAAACGTAAACCATAGGAAAACACTCTGAAAATATTTTAAAGCATGTTTTCAGACGGTCATTCATAATGATTACCTGCCCTGTATAATTTTTCTGCACTTTATTTATGATGCTATGCAAAAACATATGCTATAATTTTATCACTTTAGCAGAACTTTGTCAACTTATACAAAATACCGGCGATACATGAAAAGAGTATCACCGGTATATATTCATGTTCTGAATTTTTACAATTACTTCGCAGCAAGAAGCTTTTCAGCAGAAGCAAGTTTAATGCAGATACAGAAAAGTTCCATAGCCTTGCTGAGTTCCTCAACCGAAGGATATGAAGGAGCAATTCTGATATTGCTGTCTTCAGGGTCATTTCCGTACGGATATGTTGCACCGGCACCTGTAAGTACAACCCCTGCTTCCTTACAAAGAGAAACAATACGCTTTGCACATCCGCTCATAGCATCAAATGAGATGAAGTAACCGCCTTCAGCCTTGTGCCACTTTGCAATACCGAGAGGAGCGATGTTCTTTTCGAGCTGGTCGATAACAACATCAAACTTAGGTGCAAGAATTTCCTTGTGTTTCTTCATGTGTTCCTTAAGGCCCTCAGCATTTTTGAAGAACTTAACATGACGAAGCTGGTTAATCTTGTCATATCCGATTGTTGCGATACCAAGACCCTTCTTAATGCTTTCAACATTTTCTTTGCTTGTTGCAAGCACTGCCACACCTGAACCAGGGAATGAAACCTTTGATGTTGACATGAATTCATAAACCATGTTTTCAGTACCGTTCTTCTTACATTCATCAAAAATGTTGAGAATACATGAAGGTGAATCTGTAAGATGGTGGATACAGTAAGCATTATCCCAGAAAATTCTGAAGTCAGAAGCCTTTGGCTTAAGTGATGCAAATCTCTTTACAACTGCATCTGAATAGCTTACACCTGTTGGATTGGAGTACTGAGGAACACACCAGATACCCTTTACTGTTTCGTCTTCTGAAACGAGTTTTTCAATCATGTCCATATCAGGACCCTCATCGTTTGAAGGAATGTTTATCATCTCGATACCGAAGTATTCGCAGATACTGAAGTGTCTGTCATAACCAGGTACAGGACAGAGGAACTTAACCTTATCATATTTTGACCATGGCTTGTTTCCGAGAACGCCGTGTGTCCAGGCTCTTGACATTACATCATACATGATAGCAAGGCTTGAGTTACCGTATACGATTATATTTTCAGGCTGTACGCCTAGTACGTCAGCAAACATTTTCTTAGCTTCCGGAATACCGTCAAGCACACCGTAGTTTCTGCAGTCAAAACCGTTTTCTGCCTTAAGTGAGTCACCGTCGAGTATATTCATCATAGGCATGGTAAGATCAAGCTGTGCAGGAGCAGGCTTGCCTCTTGACATGTCAAGGCTAAGATTGAGACTCTTAAAATCAAGATACTGTTTTTCCGTTTCATTCTTAAAAGCTAAAAGTTCTTCAGATGTCATTTCACTTAATTTTTTCATTTAATGAGTCCTCCCAGACAAAGTAAAATTTTCGTTTGCATTTTTCGCCGCATCAGTTGCGATGCCCTGTATTATATAATATTACAAATCCAAAAGTTTTGCAAGCAGTTTCTTTATTTCCTGCAAAAATTCTCTATCTTTATATAATAACAATCAATTTTTAGGTCAGCGGATTATTGATTTTTCATAAATATGCACTGGTTGTTTTTGCATTTTCACAAATTCTATATTGCATAGAGATTTGTTTCCCAGGCCGGAATATATGGCTGATGACGAATATAAAGCTTATATTCAGGATTCATCTTCTTTATCTTCAGCGGAAGGTAAAAGATATCCCGGTTTCTGTGATAGAGAGATATCATAAGTTTCGGTTTATATGCAGCAATTGTATTCTTTGCTCCGTTTATCGCCTCATCCTCGGCACCCTCAACATCCATCTTGATTATATCAGCACGTCCGCCTTCAAGAATACTGTCAACCGAACGAACTTCCTTAAGAGTTCCCGTACTGCTCAGTGCTGACTGTCTGCCGGATCTGTCTGCAAACATCAGTTCCGTATCACATTCCCATGCGGCACAGTTGAAATTTTCAACATTTTTCATTCCTTCTGTTGATTTCAGAAGCTTTTTAAAATTTCTTTTATCAGGTTCAAGTGCATATATTTTTTCATATTTACCGCCGGTAAATTCAAGCAGTTCAGCGATAGTATCACCGGTGTATGCGCCCAGGTCCACATATACTTCATTTCCCTGAGGCTTTATGATGTCTGTATACACTTCGCTTTTCGGTGTTGTAATCTTTTTCAGATACTCCGGTTTTCCGCTTATTCTGTAATTTATTACATCGGAAAACACTTCCCTTGAAAGCCCGTCCGCCAGACTTTCATAAACTTCCTCAAGTTCCGCTGCATGTTCAGTGCAGTATTCATAAGTAAAAAGACCACCGCCTTCTATCGGAACATCAGGCGCATAGAGAGTATGTTCCTTCGCCATATTTTCAATCTTTTCAATAAGTGAATCGTATCCCGCAGCAAAAGCAAGAACAATTACAAAGTCATCCTCTTCTGCACAGACTTCTGAATATTTCTTTACTTTATATCCACGAAATGAATGTCCTCTTACAAATTCATCACTTGCAAAAAATCCTTTTATCTGAATTCCGTACTCCTCAAATACGTTCATTATCTTCTCTGCACCGTTACCCATTCCGTAAATATACAGTGGCCTCTCCTCTTCCTTAAGGCGCTGCCAGCAGGACTTCTTTTCCTTTATAAATGAAAGCATGTAATTTTCCTTTCTGTAATTTTGTTTATGCATAAACAAAGGGTGACAGATATATCACCCTTCCTGTGTATTAATCATTACTCATGTCTGTTTCTTCCGGACAGTCAAAGCAGTCGTCATGGTCATGAGGATCAGGAATCATATCCCTGCCTCTGATTCCGTACTTGTCACGTTCCTTGTTAAGTGCCTCGTCAACCAGTTCTGATATCCTGTAAGGATCTTTTATGGATTTTATATCCATAACCCTTGTATCCGTATCCTTTGAGAAAATGGTTATCGTTCCGCACCCGAAAATTCTCTCTCCGAACGAAAGCGTAAGTTTCTTGTCAGTAATCTTGTAGATATTTATCTCGTCCTCAGTGATATTGAAAAATCCTGTACGTCTGATAATTTTCTTTTCTGTAAGAAAATATCTGGTCAGTGAAATCGGAAGTCCGAATATTGTTCGCTTTTTATCAGTCCATATGTAATCTATGTGTTTTTTCATAATTCTTTCTCCTTTGTATGTATATATAGTGAACGTCAAAATAAATTTGACTTTCACTATAATTATTTTATTAAT
>SAMEA3663038__coassemble_340_pt1 | contig 16007 bp, 13 predicted proteins | sample SAMEA3663038__metabat2_low_PE_024 | metagenome-assembled genome bin SAMEA3663038 (sample SAMEA3663038) | pig gut metagenome | biome: pig gut; feature: pig-associated habitat; material: faeces | place: France | collected 2012
CACGGTAGTTAGCTCGAATAGGAATTTCGATTGTAGTACCTGATGTGTTGGCGATAAGTCCTCGCATACCTGCAAGCTGTCTTATCTGGTTGATACTACCACGAGCTCCTGAGTCAGCCATCATGAAGATAGGGTTATATTTACCGAGGTTAGCCTTAAGTGCTTCTGTTACATCATCAGTTGCCTTGTTCCAGATTTCGATAACCTTCTAGGATTTTTCTGATGATGAAATATAACCGTATTCATACTGTTCTGTAATTGTATCAATTTTTTCCTGAGCAGCTTCAAGAATATCCTTCTTCTGCGGAGGAATTGTAGCGTCACATACTGCAACCGTAATAGCTGCCCTTGTAGAGAACTTAAAGCCAAGTGCTTTAATCTTGTCAAGAACTTCTGATGTTGTAGTTGTACCGTGAATTCTGATACAGCGCTCAATAATATCTGAAAGCTGCTTCTTCTTTACAAGGAATGAGATTTCGAGGTCAAACTGCTTGTCAGAATCTGTTCTGTCAACGTAACCAAGGTTCTGAGGAATATTTTCATTGAATATGAGACGTCCTACTGTACAGTCGATAATCTTGGAAACTTTTCTTCCGCCGATATCCTTTGTAACCTTTACCTTAATAGGTGCGTGGAGTGAAACTGCATGTTCGTTATAAGCCATAAGAGCTTCGTTAACATCCCTGAATACCTTTCCTTCTCCTAGGTCGCCTTCCTTAAGCATTGTGAGATAGTATGAACCGAGTACCATATCCTGTGTAGGAACAGCAACCGGTCTTCCGTCTGAAGGCTTGAGGAGGTTGTTTGCGGCGAGCATGAGGAATCTTGCTTCTGCCTGGGCTTCAGCTGAAAGCGGGAGATGTACAGCCATCTGGTCACCGTCGAAGTCAGCGTTGTATGCGGTACAAACGAGCGGGTGAAGCTTAAGTGCACGGCCTTCAACAAGTACAGGTTCAAATGCCTGAATACCGAGTCTGTGAAGTGTAGGAGCACGGTTAAGAAGAACCGGATGATCCTTGATTACATTTTCAAGAGCATCCCAGACTTCTGTCTTCGCTCTGTCAACAAGCTTTCTTGCACTCTTTATATTTGCGATAACCTTTGTATCAACAAGTCTCTTAAGTACAAACGGTTTGAAAAGTTCAAGAGCCATTTCCTTTGGAAGACCACACTGATACATTTTAAGTTCCGGTCCGACAACGATAACTGAACGTCCTGAGTAGTCAACACGCTTACCAAGGAGGTTCTGTCTGAAACGACCCTGCTTACCCTTGAGCATGTCTGAAAGTGACTTGAGGGCTCTGTTGTTAGGACCAGTAACCGGTCTTCCGTGTCTTCCGTTGTCTATAAGTGCATCAACAGCTTCCTGAAGCATACGCTTTTCATTTCTGATAATAATATCAGGAGCTTCGAGTGTAAGCATTCTCTTAAGTCTGTTGTTTCTGTTTATTACCCTTCTGTAAAGATCGTTAAGGTCTGATGTAGCGTATCTGCCGCCGTCAAGCATAACCATTGGTCTGATATCCGGAGGAATTACAGGTACAACATCAAGTACCATCCATTCAGGCTTGTTTCCTGAAAGTCTGAATGCTTCGATGATTTCAAGTCTCTTGAGAAGTTTAATCTTCTTCTGACCTGAAGGAAGATCCTTAAGTTCATTCTTAAGTTCATTGGAAAGCCATACAAGTGAATTTACCCAGTTGTCCTTGTTGGCAATCTCATCATATTCACCGTTTGCATTTGCTTCAGCGATATTCTGATTGAAAAGTTCTTCAATATATGCAGAACCTGTCTTTACTTTTATGCGCTTCGGACTTCTGATCTCTTCCTGTTCCCTGTTGTAACGCATAACTTTCTGTAAAAATACAGATCTCTTTACAACCTGACCTTCTTCATAGTCAGGATTTTCACCGTTATCTGTAATGATATAGATTCGCTTGCTGAGGTAATCTATAATGTCTTTTTCACTCAGGCCTGTAATCTTAGCAAACTGATCAATATGCTGAACAATATATTCGTCGTATCTCTGAGGATCGTATTCTTCAAGGAGTTCCTTGATAGCTTCAGCACCCATATCAGCATAGAAATCATCACCGTACTTTTCAAGTGCGTCAAGATATTCCTTCTCTGAAAGAAGCTGCTTTTTAGTAAGTTCTGTTGCATTGCCCGGGTCAACAACGATATACTTTGTAAAATAAAGTATTTCCTCAAGACGCTTCTGTGAAATCTCAAGCACCTGACCGATTCTTGAAGGTGTTCCTTTAAAATACCAAATATGTGATACAGGAGCTGCGAGTTCAATATGACCCATTCGTTCACGTCTTACCTTAGCTCTTGTTACTTCAACTCCGCAACGGTCGCAAACCTTACCCTTGAATCTTATCTTCTTGAACTTACCACAGTGACATTCCCAGTCCTTTGTAGGTCCGAAAATTCTTTCGCAGAAAAGACCGTCACGTTCAGGTTTCTGAGTTCTGTAGTTAATTGTTTCAGGACGTTCTACAGCACCAAATGACCATGCACGAATCTGTTCAGGTGAAGCAAGCCCTATTTTAATTGATTTGAATTCGTTAAATTCCAAAGCTCTATCCTCCTATATTGAGGCAAGGCCCAGACAGGAAAGACCTCCTGTCCGGTACTTAACTCTTAAACTCTAATCAAATTATAGTATTTATTAAAAATCTTCATTATCATCCATAGATGAAAGACTGTCATAACTGAAATCTTCTTCGCTGTCAGCAAAATCATCATCAATGTCCTCATCCGAACCTTCAACACTTAATCCGGACTCATCGCCTTCTTCTGAATCATAGTAATCATCAGTTACAGGCATCACTGCACTGTCATCTGAAGCTGCCGCCGGCTGAGGAATAATATCGTCATCATCAAATGTCTGCTTAAGATCTATTTCATTCTGCTCAGCATCAAGAACTCTGACATCAAGACAAAGAGACTGAAGTTCCTTGATAAGTACCTTGAATGCTTCAGGGAAACTTGGCTTAGGAACGTTCTGTCCTTTAACGATCGCTTCATATGTGTTTACACGTCCTACAGTATCGTCAGACTTAACTGTGAGGATTTCCTGAAGTGTATAAGCTGCACCATATGCTTCAAGAGCCCAAACTTCCATTTCACCGAAACGCTGACCACCGAACTGTGCCTTACCGCCGAGAGGCTGCTGTGTAACAAGTGAATAAGGACCAACTGAACGGGCATGAATCTTATCGTCAACAAGGTGATGGAGCTTGAGGTAATACATATAACCTACTGTTACTCTGTTGTCAAACGGTTCACCTGTACGTCCGTCATAAAGTGTAAATTTACCGTCCTCGTTGAATTCAACACCGTTGAAGAGCATATCAGGATCATCAATGCTCCTTATCTTCTTGTCTGCTTCATTGAAACATGCACGAATATCCTCTTCGTGTGCACCGTCAAATACAGGAGTCATAATCTTCCAGCCAAGTGCCTTGGCAGCGATACCAAGATGTACTTCAAGAACCTGACCGATGTTCATTCGTGAAGGAACGCCGAGAGGGTTAAGTACGATATCAAGCGGTGTACCATCCGGAAGGAACGGCATATCTTCCTGAGGAAGAATACGTGAAACGACACCCTTGTTTCCATGACGTCCGGCCATCTTGTCTCCGACAGAGATTTTTCTCTTCTGAGCAATGTAGCAGCGAACGAGCATGTTTACTCCAGGACTTAATTCGTCACAGTTTTCTCTTGTGAATATCTTAACGTCAACAATTACACCTGCTTCACCGTGAGGTACCTTAAGCGAATTGTCACGAACTTCTCTTGCCTTTTCTCCGAAGATAGCTCTGAGAAGACGTTCTTCAGCTGTAAGTTCTGTTTCACCCTTAGGTGTTACCTTACCAACAAGAATATCACCTGCATGAACTTCAGCACCGATGCGGATAATACCATTTTCATCGAGATCCTTAAGTGCATCGTCACCAACGTTAGGAATATCTCTTGTGATTTCCTCCGGACCGAGCTTTGTATCTCTTGCTTCTATTTCGTATTCTTCTATATGAATTGATGTGTACACATCTTCACGAACAAGTCTTTCGTTAAGAAGTACAGCATCTTCGTAGTTATAGCCTTCCCATGTCATGAATCCGATGAGGGCATTTTTACCAAGCGAAATTTCACCATTGCATGTTGCAGGACCGTCTGCAAGAACCTGACCCTTTGTAACCTTTTCACCTGTACTTACAATAGGTCTCTGGTTTATACATGTACCCTGGTTTGAACGCTTGAACTTTGTAAGCTTGTACTTGTGTTCAATAAGGTTTGTATCCTTAACAACAACTTCATCCGCACAGACTGAAACAACTTCACCGTCACAGTCAGCAACTATGCAGACACCGGAGTCAACAGCTGCTTTGTATTCCATACCTGTACCAACAATCGGATTCTCAGTCTTGAGAAGCGGAACTGCCTGACGCTGCATGTTTGAACCCATGAGTGCACGGTTCGCATCATCGTTTTCAAGGAACGGAATCATAGCTGTAGCAACAGATACAACCATCTTAGGAGATACATCCATGAAGTCAACTATCTCGTTGTCACATTCGAGAATCTTGTCTCTGTAACGTGCATTTACTCTTGCTCTTGCAAACTTTCCGTCTTCTGTAAGAGGTTCGTTGGCCTGAGCTACTACATAATTGTCTTCAACGTCAGCTGTCATATAAACAACTTCATTTGTTACAACACCTGTAGTCTTGTCTACCTTACGGTAAGGAGCTTCAATGAAGCCGTATTCGTTGATTCTTGCAAATGTTGCAAGGTATGAGATAAGTCCGATATTAGGACCTTCAGGAGTTTCGATAGGACACATTCTGCCGTAGTGGCTGTAGTGAACATCTCGAACTTCAAATCCGGCTCTGTCTCGTGAAAGACCACCAGGACCAAGGGCCGAGAGACGTCTCTTATGCGTGAGTTCAGCAAGAGGATTGGTCTGATCCATGAACTGTGAAAGTGGTGAAGAACCGAAGAATTCCTTTATTGCTGCAGTGATAGGACGAATATTTACAAGTGACTGAGGAGTGATTGTGTCCATTTCCTGAGTCTGTGTATTCATTCTTTCACGGATTACTCTTTCCATTCTTGCAAAACCGATTCTGAACTGATTCTGGAGAAGTTCACCTACAGAACGGATTCTTCTGTTTCCAAGATGGTCTATATCATCAACTGTACCAATTCCCGAACAAAGGTTAAGGAAGTAGCTTATTGTGGCATAAATATCATCAAGAATGATATGCTTAGGAACGAGTTCTTCCACTCTGTTCTTTACGTTCTCTTCAATCTCAGCCTCGTCTGCTGAATTTTCAAGAATATCCTTGAGAACTTTGAAGTATACCTTTTCATTGATATCGTACTGTGAAACATCAAAGCTTACATACTTTGTGATATCAACCATACCGTTACCGATAATCTTTACTTCTCTTTCAACAAGCTTTGTTTTCTTTTCGCCTGTAGGTGTGGTATAGTCTTCCTTTACTTCAACCTTTACAAAGGCCTCCATAACACCTGCCTGTTCAATTTCGCAAGCCTTTTCATATGAAATGAGTTCACCTTCGTCAGCCATGAATTCACCTGTAAGTGAATTGACAATAGGCTTTGAAATTACGTGACCTGCAAGTCTTGATGCTATGCCAAGCTTTTTGTTGTACTTGTAACGACCGAATTTGCAGAGATCATATCTCTTTGCATCGAAGAAAAGATTGTTGATATGTGAAAGTGCGCTTTCAACCGTCGGAGGTTCGCCCGGACGAAGTTTCTTGTATACATCGATAAGAGCATCAGAATTATTCTTTGTTCCGTCCTTCTGAATGATAGTCTGGTTAAGTCTCTCATCAAAACCGAACATCTCTTCAATCTCTTCATCTGTACCTACGCCAAGTGCACGGATAAATGTTGTAAGCGGAATCTTTCTGTTCTTGTCAATACGAACATATACAACATCATTGGAATCCATTTCGTATTCGAGCCACGCACCACGGTTAGGGATTACGGTTGACTTGTAAAGATTCTTACCAGTCTTATCCTTCTCAAATGAATAATATACACCAGGAGATCTGACAAGCTGTGAAACAATAACACGTTCAGCACCATTGATAACAAAAGTACCACTGTCTGTCATAAGCGGAAAATCACCCATGAAGATTTCGCTTTCCTTAACGTCACCGGTTTCCTTGTTCCAGAGTGTTGCAGTAACTCTCAGAGGTGCGGCATAAGTAACGTCACGTTCTTTACATTCAGCGATTGAGTACTTTGGAGTGTCGTCAATTTTATATCCCGTAAAATTTAAAACTAAATTTCCGTTGTAGTCAGTAATAGCGGCTACATCATGAAAAACCTCTTTAAGACCCTCCTCTTTGAACCACTTGTAGGAATTTTTCTGTACTTCGATAAGGTTTGGCATTTCGAGAGCCTCGTTGATTTTGCCGAAGCTCATTCTGGTATTTTTTCCTAGCTGCTTAGGCTTGACATTCACCATAGGTGTCTGGTCCTCCTTTTTGTTGATAGGTTGATAATCTGTATCAGAAATACTGCTGATATCAAATCAAAAAAATATTAAAACTATTGCTAATCTGATACATCTGTGATATACTATACCATAGTATTACAGGTATAAAATTAGCCATTTTGATACATTATATTATTATACACCAACACAGTCAGGTTGTCAACGGCAATTTAAAAGATTGTGACTTTATCCGTATTTTCATTCTGAAGATACGGTTTTTTTGTTAATTTATTCTATCCGTCCCGTATTCTCCTCTCTCTTGTCGAAAAAAATTTATAAAAATATTTTCGTGTAATATATTGATTTTTCTTCCATAATATGATAATATATTTTAAGACATATAAGTCATAATAAGGAAGGAGTAGAAAATTATGTTTTCTAAGATTAACACTATGGGTCTGTTTGGACTCAATGCATTTTCCGTTGATGTCGAAACCGACATCAGCATGGGACAGCCTGCTTTTGAAATAGTCGGTCTGCCGGATATGGTTGTGAAGGAAAGCCGGGAACGAATCAAAGCAGCAATGAGAGCAGGAGGAATAAAATTTCCGAATGCAAAAGTTATGGTAAACCTTGCACCTGCCGACACAAAGAAAAGCGGTTCGGTTCACGATCTTGCAATTTTTGTCGGTATTCTTTCATCCATGAGCGTTATAAACGAAAACACAGACAACTGCTGTTTCATAGGGGAAGTATCACTTAACGGCAACGTCCGCCATGTAAACGGAGTTCTGCCTATGACGATAATGGCTATGAAAAACGGCATAGAAAATATTTTTGTGCCATCGGACAATGCTTTTGAAGCTTCAGTAGTTGACGGAATACATGTTTATGGTGTAAAATCTATTATAGAAGTTATTGCGCATTTTACCGGAGGAAAGAAAATTTCCGAATCGGAAAAATACACCGTGCCGATGGCGCAGAACACATCCGAACTGGATTTTTCCGACATAAAAGGACAGCACGCCGCAAAGCATGCACTTGAAATAGCAGCTGCCGGCGGACACAATGCCCTGCTTATCGGAAGCCCCGGAAGCGGAAAGAGCATGCTTTCCAAAAGACTTCCCGGAATTCTTCCTCTTATGACATTTGAGGAATCAATAGAAACCACCAATATTCACTCTATCTCCGGTCTTGTCGACAAGGATACCCCTCTCGTCACGGTTCGTCCGTTCCGTGCCCCGCATCACACAATCTCATCTGCCGGTCTTGCCGGAGGAGGCACCATTCCGCATCCGGGCGAGATTTCGCTTGCCCACAACGGTCTTCTGTTTCTCGATGAACTTGCTGAATTCGACAGGAAAACCCTTGAGATACTCCGTCAGCCACTCGAGGAACAGAAAGTGACTATTTCCCGTGCAAACGGAACGATTACCTATCCGTCATCTATAATGCTTACTGCTGCAATGAACCCCTGTCCGTGCGGTTTCTTCGGACACCCTACGAAAAAATGTATCTGTTCTCCGAAGCAGGTTTCAAACTATCTTTCAAGAATTTCCGGACCGCTGCTCGACAGATTTGACCTTCACATCGAAGTCGCTCCGGTAGAGTTTAAACATCTCTCCTCTGATACTGTTGAAGAAAGCTCAGCTTCAATAAGGCAGCGTGTACAGGATGCCCGTGAGATACAGATAAAAAGATTTGAGGGAACCGGTATTTCATGCAATGCACGTATAACATCTGCCAAACTCCGTGAATTCTGCTCCCTCGAGCCAGATGCTGAGACATTTTTATGCAGTGTCTTTGACAAGATGGGACTTTCCGCAAGAGCTTATGACAGAATTCTCAAGGTTGCAAGGACAATTGCAGACCTTGACAAAACCAACATAATAAATAAAAAGCATATTTCACAGGCCGTTCAGTACAGATCACTCGACAGGAAGTACTGGAACAGAGAAGGCTGAATTAAAAAACAGAACAGGAATGAACAGTTAATGATAAAACTTATCGCAACCGACATGGACGGAACTCTACTTGATGACGAAAAAAGACTCCCGCCTGACTTTTCAGAAGTTATGGACAGACTTAAAAGACATGATATACGGTTTACAATCGCCAGCGGAAGGTCATACTCCGCTCTTACTCCGATATTTGAACCTTACTCTGAAAAAATGAGCTTTATCTGCGACAACGGTGCGTTTATAGTTCAGAACGGTAAAGAAGAATTTATAAGCAGTATCGCATCGGAAACGGTCAGCAGAATAGTAAGGATATGCCGCGACAAAATTCCTGAGGCATACCCTGTTCTCTGCGGCAGAAGAGGTATCTATGCGGCAGGCGGATTCAGTCTGCATTCAGAAAAGGAACTGGGATTCTACTATAACTCCAGACAGATATGCGATGACCTCGCAAATACAGGAGATGATATTTTCAAGATTGCAATCTATGATGAAAACGATCCGAAAACCTACTCATACCCTGTTCTTGATAAAATATTCGGCAAAGAACTTACACTTGTTGTCTCAGGACATCTGTGGATGGACATAATGAACCCGGGTATCAACAAGGGTGCCGCACTGAATACAATTCAGAAATCTCTTGGAATATCAAAGGAAGAAACAATGGCATTCGGTGACTTCTACAACGATATAGATCTTCTGGCACAGGCTGAATACAGTTACGTCATGGATAATGCAAATGATGACATGAAGCTCCACGGAAAATATATTGCCGGAAGCAATAACTCAGGTGGTGTAACCAGAGCAATAAAGCAGTATCTTGATGAAAACGGTCTCTTCTGAAAGGAGCAAAAATGAACAATCTGAAAACAATTACTGAAGCAGTAAAAAAATATTTTAAGAATCTTGACAAACTGCTGCTGCTTGCGGTTACAGCATGTACTGTACTCGGAATCACTCTTCTGTATTCGCTGTCTGCAAACGGAACCATAGGGTACGGAGTTTACAGGACACAGCTCTTTTCCATGATCACAGGACTTGTCATCTGTCTGTTCATATCATGCTTTGACTACAGAGAGTTTTCAAAGCTCTGGTTTTTGTACGCCCCCGCTGCTCTTATTCCGGTACTTCTTACATTTACATCTCTTGGAATAGGTGTTGAGGGAACAGACGATGTTGCCTGGCTTAAACTCGGACCGGTTACATTCCAGCCGGCAGAAGTTCTGAAAATTGCATTTCTTCTCTCATTCTCATACCATCTTTACAAGGTTCGTGAGGATCTTAACAATATTTTAAACATAATTCTTATCTGTCTGCACGGGGCGGTTCCCATTCTCATCGTTATGAAACAGGGCGACCATGGTACAGCACTTGTGTTTATCATGATGTTCCTGATCATGCTTTACTCAGCCGGCCTCTCCATTGCATATATAATACCGGCTGTCCTTGCAGTTCCTGTAGTCATATTTGTTGCCTGGCAGTATCTTCTCGGTTCTGTTCAGAAGGAACGTATAATGATACTTTTCAATCCGGGAAGCGACCCTGAAGGAATAGAATGGCAGCAGGATCTCGGACTTTCTTCCCTGGCTGCAGGTAATATTTTCGGAAAAGGTCTCTTCGGAAACGGAGAAAGCAATGTTCCTGAGATTTACAATGACTTCATTTTCTCCTATGTAGGCTATGTATTCGGATTTGTAGGCTGTACTGCCCTTGTTCTTGTTTTTGCATTTATCTGCATAAAGATAATAGCTGACAGCAGAACCGCATGTGATGAACTGGGAAAAAACATATGCATGGGAGCATTCGCCATGCTGTTCACACACTGTACCATGAACATCGGAATGGTACTTAAGGTAATGCCGGTAATTGGTATTCCTCTGCCTTTCGTAAGCGCCGGAGGTACCGCACTTCTCAGTATGTACATCGTTATCGGCATTGTTCTGAGTGTGAGACAGCACAACGAGAAAATCTACCGGATGTTTGCATAAAATATCATTGACATATTTCATAAAAAAATGCTATAATTATTATATTCAGTAACCAAATTTCAGAAAGGAATTTATCTTATGACAAATCAGCTCTGTATAGTTCTTGACTTCGGCGGTCAGTACAACCAGCTCATCGCAAGAAGAGTCCGCGAATGCGGTGTTTACTGCGAAATCAAGAAATTTGACACACCAATCGAAGAGATTAAAGCCCTTAACCCTGCAGGTATTATTTTTACCGGCGGTCCGAACAGCGTTTACGATGAAACTTCCCCGCACATTTCAAAGGAAATCTTTGAACTCGGTATTCCGGTTCTCGGTATCTGCTACGGATGTCAGCTTATGGCTTACACTCTCGGCGGTACAGTTTCAACATGCGTAACATCAGAATACGGAAAAACAGAAATCAAGTCAGACAGCAGCTGTGCTGTATTTAAAGGCGTACCTGAACAGAACACAGTATGGATGAGCCACACAGACTACATAAGCCAGATACCTGAAGGTTTCAGCATTACTGCCACTTCAAAGGACTGTCCGTGCGCTGCTATGGCCTGCCCTGAAAAGAAACTCTACGCTGTACAGTTCCACCCTGAAGTAACTCACAGCGAATACGGAAAAGAAATCTTAAGAAACTTCCTTTTTGAAGTATGTGACTTCACGGGCGACTGGAAGATGGACAACTTTATCGAAGAAACAGTTGCAAAGCTCAGAGAAAAAATCGGTGACAAGAAAGTTGTTCTCGGTCTCTCGGGCGGTGTTGACTCTTCAGTTGCAGCAGGTCTTTTAAGCCGTGCAGTCGGCAAACAGCTCACCTGCGTATTTGTCGATCAGGGACTTATGAGAAAGGACGAGGGTGACTTCGTTGAGGAAACATTTACCCGTCTTTTCGATATGAATTTTGTAAGAGTAAACTGTCAGAAGCAGTTCCTTGAAAAACTTAAGGGAGTAACTGATCCTGAGCAGAAGAGAAAGATAATCGGTACCGAATTCTACAAGGTATTCTGGGACAAGGTACGTGAAGAAGCAGAAGGCGGATTCTTTGCACAGGGCACTATTTATCCTGACCGTATCGAAAGCGGCAAGGGCAATGCCAGCGGCAAGGGCAGCACTGCTACTATAAAGACACACCACAACATGGTTGAGATGCCGAAGGATATCACATTTGACGGAATTATCGAACCGCTCGGTGATCTTTTCAAGGATGAAGTCCGTCAGGTCGGTGAAAAGCTCGGCATTCCGCATGAACTCGTATGGAGACAGCCATTCCCTGGTCCGGGACTTGGCGTAAGAATCATTGGTGAGATAACAGAAGAAAAAGTAAAGATCCTTCAGGAAGCGGACGCTGTATTCCGTGATGAGATTAAAAAGAGCGGCATCGAAAGCGAACTCAAGCAGTTCTTCGCAGTTCTCCCTGATGTAAAGACTGTCGGCGTTATGGGTGACCACCGTACATACGACCACCTCATCGCAATCAGAGCCGTTACAACAGACGACTTCATGACAGCAGACTGGGCAAGGATTCCTTATGATGTTCTCGCTAAAGTTTCAAACAGACTCTGCAACGAAGTTGAGCATGTAAACAGAGTTGTTTACGACATCACCTCAAAGCCGCCGGGGACTGTGGAGTGGGAGTAAGTATCCGTTAGTTTTCGAGTGATTACACGAACTTCTTAACCCTGATACAAAAATAAAAACGCCTATCAATTAACGCAAATACGTTAGTTGATAGGCGTTTGTTATTCGATTGGCTGATTGGCATCAAACTGATATCTTTATCGGCATTCAAATTTTTATACGATTTATTATATGATATCTTCCTTTACATCTTTCCATAAGTTTCTTTATAGCATTATCGCACTCCTTGAGAAAAGCAATCTTATCATTTTCATTTTCAAAACCTACATATTTAAATTCATTATCATTATCAATAAATAACGAGTCGTATTTTGACTGAATATTATCAAATAATGAATCAAGCTCAAGATCTGAACGTAATTCTTCAGGCAATAATGTATCTATAATATCATCATTTTCATCATATAACCACACTGGATAGCATTGATAGTCAAGAAAAATTTCTATTTTAGTCAGCATGTTTTTGTTCCTCTAATTTCACATTTTCTTAATCAACATATTCCTCAAAAGTAAAATTATTGATATTACATCCATTTTCTCGCAATGGAAGAATTAAAGTTTGAAAATACCATGAGAAATCCGTTGAATTATCTTTATTGGTTTTTCGATAAAGATTTAAATTCATCATCACTTCCTTTGTTGAATTTGCAATGAGTGAAATTCCAGCTTCCGTATAATTGTAGAAAAGATGAATACCAATATATTCATTATGATTCTGTTTAAAGTTTATTATATCATATAAATCATTTTCTGAAATATTTGAACATTGCCAGTCAAAATCATCGATATCTCCAATTGGTAAATATTCAATTAAACCATCATAATTGTAAATATTCCATTTTATTTTTTTTAACAACGAAATAATATCTAATATTCTTTCGCTATAACATTCACAATTAACTTTTATATATGCTTCATATCCCATAAAACGCCTCCATTTCTTTGAATTTCATATTAAAACAATATTTCTATAAACGGAACACCTTTTTTGTTAGCCACTCCTTGTAAAACTGAGGAATTGGTGTATTTGAGAACAATTCATACGTTGCTCCATTATCCTTAGCAATACGCAACCTATCGCCTATGCTATCTCTAAAAGTTCTAGCTTTTTTCTCATTATTCTCTAACATTATCCAGAATTCACCTGACTTTGCTTCCCACCAAACATCACCTAACTTTTATCATCAGATACTCCTGCATTTCCAGTATCCTTAGCTAACGGGTCTGTCAGCGGCAGAAATGCTTCTGTATAATCATACAATCCATCTCCGTCTGTATCCTTTTTGCCGGAATCAGTACCAAGTATTTTCTCCTGATAATCATAAGGTCCGTCTCCATCACTGTCAATGTTTTTTTCAGTCTGAAATACAGAAATTGCATTTATCAGATACATCGATAGCTGTAATACATCACTGCTCGTTATCTTTCCGTCTGCATCAAGATCTGTAGCACCTTTAGACAGTGTACTTACGGTACCATTGATAAGATATTACTTCAAATAAATCATATCCAGTACATTTATCTTTCCGTCACTGTTTACATCACCGTAAGTCACATTCTCAGTTGCAGCGTGAACTGTCTTTTCTTCTCGCTTCTGGGCATTTTCAGGTACAAGCAAAGGCATTGAAATTGCACATGAAAGTATAAACGCCAGGCTTCTTTTAAGCAGGTAAACTTTATTTCCTTTTTTTGGATAGTTGTTTTTCATTAATCCAATTCCTTTCAAAATATTAATATAACAATTATATCACATAAGTTATTTGATATCAATTATATATACATGATTCTCTGATACTATTTTGATACTAAAAATTCTTAAAACGTCAGATTTTACAGATAATACTGATAAAATCCGCAATGAAAACAACGTATCTGCGACGTGTGAGATATGTGATAACATATCGATTGTTGAGTGGAAATGATATTTCAAAAAAGCAGCGTAACTGCGTGGCTTGAGAGGATTTCAAAGCCTCGGCGACAATATAAAAAAAAATTTCCTCGTATTTTCAACTGTAATACGATGAAATTTTTATTTAAACAGGCAATACTGTGTACTTTCCTTATTTGCCTTGTAACCGCCATATTTTTAGGCTATTCGCCGTTTATAGTGGATGATTTTTCACCTAATTATTCCACGGTCCGCTTGACAATGAGCCTCTGTCAGTATGATATTCTGTCAGCCGAGGCATGCGGCGCCTAAAGGCTGTGCTGCCTGGCTTCCAAGCCTATCATACTGACTTCTCATTGTAAAGCAGCTTTCGCGGCATAATTAGTTTTTGATTTACCCACTATAAACGGCGAAAGGCCTATTTTTATATGCACTTTTCAGCTAAACTATTGATTTTCAAAATAAAATGAGCTATACTGTAAACAGTAGAAGTATTTCTGCGTATACTAAAAACGGGAGGTTTTGATATGGCTACTTCAAGCATCAGGAAAAATTTCGTTGTATATGGTGATGAACAGGCAAAAATATTCGCAAATGCAATTGAAGAGTCTGCTAATCATGCCGCACCTGAAATCAAAGTAAATGTCAAAAAAATAAGCGGCTCAAAAGAACTCAGAGCACTTATGATTAATCGTGATACTGTTTGTGATACGAAATTTTCATCATAATCCTTGTACTACATGAATGAATGCGTATTATTTGTAATACCTGAAATACGCTGTCACCAGATGTATCGGGTACGCAAATTTCTATAGCGAATGGGAGTAAGTATCCGTTAGTTTTCGAATGATTACACGAACTTCTTAACTCTGATACAAAAATAAAAGCGCCTATCAATTAACGTAAATGCGTTAGTTGACAGGCGTTTGTTATTCGATTGGCTGAATGGCAGAACTTACTTTACACATTAGCTAAATTATCGTAAATATCTAGCCGACACAATGCCATCGACTTCAATTAGATCTTTTCTTGACGATGTAAACCAGAATTCTTTTTGATTTTCAGCTTTTAGTACATCTTTTTCCGAAATATAATATATAGAACCATTGTGTTCTATTTGAAAGAAATTTCTAACACCAATTTTCTTTTTGGGATAAATCAGCTTACAAAATATACAATCATCCGTTATCTGCTCATCTCCTTTAAGTGGTCTACCAAAAAGAAGAATTTTACAATTATATATTTTTCCAATCTTCATGAAACCAAAATCCTGTTGATTTTCCATACATAATTCCGAATCATCAAAACAACATTCCATCTTATCAGTTTCACAATTTCTTAAATCAACCCATCTCGACATTAGGTTTTCATGAATAGAAATTAATTCATACATTTGTTTACCTCCAAAATAATCAACTAAAAGGATAATCATTATTGCCAGCTGTTAGCAAACTTAATTTATCAACTTGCTTTACATTGTATATTTTTGCATATTTATCCTCTGTGTCTTTAAGATAAATTAACGAGGGAACGCTTATAACTGGTGTTAATAAAACAATAAATATCAATGCAATAGACATAATAAAAATCAATGCAATAATAATACACTTTTTTTTCATAATATTAGCCTCATGGAGTAGGAGTATTTACATATAATTCTTTAAACGGTTCATATTTAAGTCTATACGCATGTTTTATTATCTCTCCTGGATTAGTGTATACAAAATATTTATTAATGTATTTTCCATTCCAGTAGGCTCTTATGCAGCATTGGTCGAACATAATTTGGTAAAAGATATACATATGTATTTATTCCACGTTCCACTTGACAATGAGCCTCTGTCAATGCGATATTCTGTCAGCGAGGCAGCTGCCGATGAATCTCTGCTGCCTTGCATCCAGCCTATCACATCGACTTCTCATTGTAAAGTGGCTTTCGCGGCATAAATACGGTTTATGATTCTATATGCATCGACCAAGAGTGCAGAAGACTCTTAAAAAATCTAAACGCACAATTTAAGCTTATTGCGAACCTCCATAAGTGAAAATCCTAGGATATT
>SAMEA3663038__coassemble_348_pt1 | contig 15766 bp, 16 predicted proteins | sample SAMEA3663038__metabat2_low_PE_024 | metagenome-assembled genome bin SAMEA3663038 (sample SAMEA3663038) | pig gut metagenome | biome: pig gut; feature: pig-associated habitat; material: faeces | place: France | collected 2012
GGTGATTTACCGATGAAGTAAGAAAATCAGGGTCATTATTAAACCGTGAGATATTGTATCTTATCATCGATATAAGCCGCTCTGTCTGTGTGTTGAAAAGAACACTTCTCTCAACTTCATTAAGAACTGCAAGAGCTTCTGATTTTAGTTCTGAAAACTCTTCTTCCGCTCCCTCTGAAAAAAATTTTTCTGATATAAGTTTGAGTGTTGCAGATACTTCCCTGCTTGCTTTCATCTGGGTAGAAAGAAAATCGAAACTTGCAGAAAGTGCCTTCAGTATATCTGTTTTGCTTTTTTCACAGTTTACTGCCTTTAGTACAGATATTACTGCCTTCTTGAATTCAGGGCTTTTGTTTTCAGAAAGAACATCTCTGAGAAAATCAAAAAATTCACCCTTGAATGCAGTTGAGGAATTCTCCTGATTAATCATCTCATCAGCAATCTCTTCCGGAAGAAGATTAAGCTCGGAAAAAAGCTGCTGCATTTCTTCAGTAAACGCACCGTTCTGTATCGGAATCAGAGCAACTATATCCATCATCATATAAATATTTCTCATGAAACCTGCAGTAACCTGAGGATCTGAAAGAAGATTCATAAATACAGCAGGTCCACGCTGATTATGTATATCTCCGTTATGCTGTCTTAACAGTTCAGAATCCGAAGGAGTCTGCTTTACACGGGAAGTGTCCTGATAATCGACTCGTTCAGCCTCTGCTGACTTATGCTCCGATACAGGCTGAACAATGTTTCGGTTCGTTATTGGAGTAGCAAATTTTTCGATATTTGCCATCTTTTATTATCCTCTCAATGAATTTACCAGCTGTTCTATCTCGTCAGCTGTCGTTACTACTTTTGAGGAAAACTGATAAGCTCTCTGAGCAACGATGAGATTAGTCATCTCCTGGGAAAGTTCAACATTGGATGACTCAAGTGAACCCTGATAAATGGTATAGTCAGCACGACTCGCTGCCTGAGGCTCACCTGAATTATCACTCACAAGAAAGCTTCCGCCGTCTGTTCTTATCAGACCGTTCGGATTAGTGAACGAAAATACGCCCAGTCTTGGTTTTACTGTATCAGTATCAATCGTATTTGTCTCCGGCTTGTAGTCGAGCTGGATTTTCTGATTGTTCTGGTCAAGAACATACTTTCCCTCTGCATTTACAAGAAAAGCTGTATTACCTTCAATACTTACATCAAAGGAACCGTTTCTTGTATACTCAATCCTTCCTGTATCATTCTGAACTGCAAACAAACCGTCTCCGGCAATCAGAAAGTCAAGAGGATATTCAGTGGACTGATACTTTCCCTGAGTAAAGTTAAGGTCATCATGAAACATCTGTACGCCGTGACCTTCTTTAATCTTGTTGTTTTCATCACGTTCACGGTTTATGTTTACATCCATATTTGTATTAACAAGCTCACGGAACTCCGGAATCGTTGCCTTATATCCGACAGTAGCCGAATTAACAACGTTATGTCCGATAATATTCATATCCTTCTGGTACGCACGGAGCCCCGACGCACCGGTATAAAATGCTTTGTTCATCTTTAATCCCCCTGTTTTTAGCTGATGCTGGATAACCCTGCTGCTTTTTCATTAATCTTGTCAACCATTTTTAACGCAGAAGCACATGCCTGCAATGCACGCTGAGCTTCGATAAGACCTGTGTATTCTTCGTTCATATCCACATTGGACTGTTCAAGATGATTCTGGTACACTGTTGTAACATCCATAATCTCCGCATTTTCAGCGATGAACATTCCGTTGTCAAATTTTCTTATCTCAGTCCCTTCTGCAGGAGCCGTCACGAGAAGTCTGTCCACAAAAACACCATCCGAGTTGTACACAAGTCCGTGAGGAGTAATTGAAAAATCTGATCCGCCCACAGGAAGGTCACCGTTTCTCCCCTGTACACGTCCTATCCCCTCAAGTACAAGATAGCCCTCCGCATCAATATTAAAATTACCGTTTCGTGTCAGATATGTATTGTTATTGCCTGCTATATTAAAATATCCTTTTCCTACAAGAGCCATATCATAAGGGTTTTCTGTTTCCTTAAGATAGCTTTCATCATGCAGTGTTTCAACTTCTTCCGTATACACTGCAGGATCACCTTCACCTATCCTGTGATAAACTCCGTTTTCAAGTCTTGTCAGAAAATTATGTTCATATGTAGTCTGAACCATTCTCTGTGTTTTATAGCCGACAGTCTGGTTATTGCTGATATTGTTGCCGATAATATTAACATTTCTCTGCTGATTTAATATACCTGAGCCGGCTGTGTAAAATCCTGATAACATTATATCATTCCCCCTGTTTTACTTTAAATATTCCTCCATTACCGCCTTTATCTTTGAAACTGCTTTTGAACAGATCTGAGATACTCTCTGAACACTGACATCAAGAACCTGTGAAATTTCACTGAGGTTAAGATTCTCGAAGTAGTACAGTGTAATTACAAGTCTCTCACGTTCATTAAGCGACTCAATCGCTGTTTTGAGTTTTTCTCTCATTTCATTTCTGAGAAACTGTTTCTCAGGTGTTGTATAGTCACTGGTTGCTGAATCAAGCAGCGAACCCATCTGATTTACATTCTGTATAAGTTCTTCAAAGGAAAACGTTACAGAGCCTGCAACCTCATAATTGTACTGTCTGAGCTTGGCTACAGTAATTCCAAGCTTTGCTGCGAGTTCTTCTTCATTAGGCTCTCTTCTCAGTTCTGAGCAAAGTTCAGAACGTGCGTTTGATATTTCCTTTGCAGCTGTTCTAACCCTTCGTGGTATCCAGTCCTGTTTTCTTACAAGATCAATAATACCGCCGCGCACCCTCATAAATGCATATGACTCAAATTTCATTCCCTTTGAACCGTCGAACTTATCAATACAGTCAATCAAAGTGATTATTCCATTATTCACCATATCTTCTGTCTGAGCATATCCGGATGCCAGCCCTCTCAGCTGCATCGCCGCAGTCTTAGCTATGTAACTGTAATTCATTACCAGTTCATTTCTCAGTCTTACATCTTTTGTCTGATGATACTGTGCAAGAAGTTCAGCCGCTTTTTCTTCTGAAAGCCTCTCTTCTGTTTTAGTCAAGAATAATCACCGCCTTTCGATTTATTTCCCTGTTTTCCCTTTCTATTATCACAGTACAGGCAGTTTACTGTATGGTTATATTTCCAAGAGCCTGTATCTGAATCTGGGTATCTATCTCACTGAATGATAGCACAACAATATTAGGATAAAACTGGTCTATGAGTTTCTTGAAGTATACTCTTACGATCGGCGAAGTAAGAATAACCGGAGTCTGCACCAGTTCTTTTATCCTGTCAACCTGCTCGGTTGTAGCAGTGATAATCTTCTGTATGCTCTGCTGATCAAGTGCAAGATATGAACCGTTGTCAAGTTTTTTGACAGCACCCATAATCATATTTTCAACACTCGGATCAAGGCTTATTACCTTCATCTGATTTGCCTCTGTAAACTTACGTGAGATAGTACGCTTAAGCGCCTGTCTTACATATTCGGTAAGCATATCAGTATCCTTTATCTTCTGTCCGTAATCACCAAGTGTTTCAAGAATTGTTTCAAGATCCCTTATCGGAACATCTTCCTGAAGCAGTCTGCTAAGTACTTTCTGAAGATCACTTACCGAAATAATTGCAGGAACAGTGTCGTTTACGATAGCAGGATTTGTCTTTTTAAGATTTTCAAGCATATTGTTTATCTCAGCACGGTTCAGTATCTCATATGCATGGGATTTGATAACCTCAGAAAGATGTGTGATGATAACAGAAACCGGATCGATGAGAGTGTAACCAAGAAGCTCAGCTTTGACCTTCTGCTCTTCATTAATCCACTTTGCCTTGATTCCGAAGGCGGGTTCAATTGTTTCAATACCATCAATAACGTCTTCACTCTCAGAAGGCGCAAGTCCAAGATAATGGTCAACAAGAATATCCCCTTTTGCCACCTCTTCACCTTTTATGCAAATGGAATACTGGTTAGGATTGATTCTGTTGCTGTCCTTAAGCTGAACAGGCGGAATAATCATACCCATCTCCAGTGCATACTGTTTTCTGAACATTACAACACGGTCAAGAAAGTTTCCGCCGCTTGCCTCATCAACAAGAGGAATCAGACTGTAACCGAATTCTATGCGAAGCTGCTCAACATTAAGAAGTCCGTAAAGGTTGTCAATATTGCGGTAGTATGATGCTTCGCTTACTATTTCTTCTGAAGGAAGTCCCTCGTCAAGCATACCGGCATCTGCTGCAGGCACTTTCTTTTCACTGCGTGAAAGAAGTACACCGCAGGAAATAAGCAAAGCAGAAAGCAGAATAAGCTGAACCGGAGGAAATCCGATAAACATAAGAAAAAGAAGTGCTATACCGGAAATAATAAGTACCCTCGGCTGTGAAAGAAACTGCTTCTTAAAATCATCATTAAGTTCCGCTTCAGCTGAAGAACGGGTAACAATCATACCTGTTGAAACTGAAATAAGCAGTGCAGGTACCTGTGACATAAGTCCGTCACCTACTGTAGCGATTGAATATGTACCAAGTACATCCTCAACACCCGTCATGGCACCGATTGCAATACCTCCCACAAGATTAATCACAGTAACTACAATCGACATGATTGAGTCACCCTTAACAAACTTGGAAGCACCGTCCATCGCTCCGAAGAAAGCCGATTCACGCTGAATCTTGGCACGGCGAACCTTCGCCTCTTCGTCTGTTATGGCACCTGAATTAAGGTCGGCGTCAATTGCCATCTGTTTACCAGGCATAGCATCGAGTGTAAAACGTGCTGATACTTCGGCTACTCGCTCGGAACCCTTGGTGATTACAAGCATCTGAACAAGAACTATAATGAGGAATATAACAAGTCCGACAGCTACATTTCCTCTAATAACAAACTGTCCGAATACCTTAACTACCTCACCGGCATATCCTGCATTGGTAAGAATAGAACGTGTTGAGGAAATATTGAGTCCGAGACGGAAAAGTGTTGTTATGAGAAGGAGAGTCGGAAATATTGAAAATTCAAGCGGTTCCTTTACATACATGGACATCATCAGTATTACGAGTGAAAGCCCGATCTGGAAAATGAACAAAAAATCGAGAATTGCAGTCGGAAGCGGGATGATAAGCAAAAAGACTATCAGTACTACGAATGCTGTTACGATATTGTTCGAAAATTTTGAAAAGTTTTTCAAATCAGTTCAAATCCTTTTTATTCTTGCTGTAAATATGAGCCAGAATCTCAGCTACAGGATTGTAGAATTCCTTTGGAATCTCCATACCAACTTCTACTGCCGCATAAAGAGCTCTGGCAAGAGGAATGTTTTCAACTACAGCTACTTCATTTTTTTCAGCTATTTCTATAATTTTTAAAGCAAGCTTGTCCTGACCTTTGGCAACAACCGCAGGAGCTCCCTGCTTCTGATGATCGTATTTCAGAGCTACTGCAAAATGTGTAGGGTTTTTAATTACAACATCTGCATTCGGAACTTCCTGCATCATTCGCTGGCGCGCCATCTCCTGCTGCTTCTGTTTGATACGTCCCTTTATCTGAGGATCACCTTCGATATTTTTATACTCTTCCTTGACTTCCTGTTTGGTCATACGAAGATTTTTTATGTACTGAAATCTCTGATATATATAGTCGGCAACAGCTACTGCTGCAAAAGCAACTACCACCTTATTTATTATATCAAAAATTACGTTTCCTGTAAATAGTGCAACATCCTCAATTGAGCTGTCGATTAATTTAGGCAGTTCAGCAAGTCTGTTTTTTATGCATATATATATTATATACATTAACAGAACAATTTTCAATAGGGATTTTAAAACTTCTACAAAACCTTTTAAAGAAAACAGTTTTTTTATACCCTGTATCGGATTCATTCTGTCAAATTTTGGGCGAAGCGATTTAAAATTTACAAGAAGTTTTGTCTGTGCAATTGAGACTATAATGGCAACAAGTCCGACTATAAGAAGAAGCGGAAATGATGCTACTGCATATCTCAGAGCACATTTTATAAACAGATCCTGAAGAGATGATACATCAAGTGTATTCATCTGAGAAATATTACTCATCTGTTCAGTAATACCGCCGATAAGCTGTGACTGTATAAGCGGATAAACCATCTTAAACCCATAAAATGAAACAACCATTGTCAGTGCAATGGTTACTTCCTTACTTTGAGGAACATTACCTTCCTTCCTGGCGTCTTCGAGCTTTTTCCCGGTAGGCTGTTCGGTTTTTTCTCCTGAAGACTCCGCCATTGTAATCCCTCCTTTTTAACCGGTTTTTATTACGAAACAAGGACGTTAAGTGCCTCTTTCATATAATCAAACATTATAACAATATAATTCTCCACAAAAACAGTTATAGGTTTTGCGAGAATAAAAAGCGTTACTATTGCAAGAAGAATTTTAAACTGCATATTTATTACGAAAATATGAATCTGCGGTATAAGCTTCATAAGTACACCCATACCTATCTCGAGAATAAATTCCATTGCAACAAAAGGAAATGCAAGCCTTACTGCAACTGAAAAAACTGAAGTAAAAACAGTTATCCCAAATGAAGCAGCTGCACTTAGATTTATCCCTGCTGCACCGGCAGGAATAATATCGTATGAATCAACGGCTATCTTTATAAGAACCAGATGACTGTTGGTTGCAAAAAAATATGCCATATAGACAAGATTGATAAGATTTCCTGTAAAAGCTGACTGCACTCCGGTTCCCGGATCCATTACCTTTGCCATTGATAATCCAAACTGCATATCAAGAATATCTCCGACAAATGCAAGCATATAGAAAAATATATTGAATATACATCCCAGAAGCCAGCCCACAGCAATCTCTCTTATAATACAAAGTACCAGTTCAAAGTCATTTGTCTGAACAGGTACCGGTATCAGTGGGGCAAGAAGCAGGGTGGAAAAAAATACTATTCCCGTCCTGACCATTGCCGGAATATTATTTCTGGTCATTATCGGATTAAAGCCAATAACAGCTGCCAGCCTGACAAAAACCAGAACATAGATATTCAGGTTTTCAATTACAATATTCAGTTCTGTCAAATCGGCACCTACATTCCTGCAATTTTATCAAAAATCATTGTGAAAAATTCCTGTATAATATTTATCATCCATGATCCAAGTACAAGAAGCATAAGTGCAATCACTATTACCTTAGGGACAAAAGTGAGCGTCTGCTCATGAATCTGCGTGGCAGCCTGAAAGATGGCAACTATAAGTCCTATCACTATACTTGCTATAAGAACAGGTGCTGCAAGCTTGAACGCAGCATACATGGCATTCATAAAAAGATCAAGCACATCAGACTGAGTCATAAACAACACCTCTTCTAATTAAAACTTATTATCAGCGACTCAATCAGCAGATTCCATCCGTCAGCCACAATGAAAAGCATAAGCTTGAAAGGCATGGAAATCATTGCCGGAGGAAGCATCATCATACCCATGGCCATAAGGGTACTTGATACTACAAGGTCAATTATCAGAAACGGAATATAGAGTAAAAATCCGATAAGAAAAGCCCTCTTCAGTTCACTTGTAATAAACGCAGGAGCGATTATAAACAGGCTGAGTTCTGTGAGCTTGTCCTGTGAATCATAGTCCTCCATCTCAATAATTTCATTTGTATTCGCAAGTGTCATAAACATATTCAGGTCTTCGTCATAAACCTGCTTAAGCATAAAAACTTTAAGAGGTTTCTGACCCTCCTCAAGAGCTTCTTCAAGTTCTATGGTACCGGCTTTATACGGGTCATACGCCTCAGTTTTTATCTGGGAAAAAACCGGAAACATAATAAATATTGAAACAAACAGTGATAACCCTACAATAACCTGATTCGGCGGTGAATTCGCAACACCCATTGCATTTCTGAGAAATGAAAAAGAGATTATTATTCTTGTGAAGCATGTAAGCATCATAAGAAATGTAGGTATAAGTGCAATAAACGCCAGTAAAAACAGCAAATCAAGCGTGCTTGAACCACTGTCAGCTGCGCCTGAATTCAAATCTATTTTTATTGACGGTGACTCTGCGGATACTCCCTGCGAGATAACCCCCAGAAGCAGTATCAACACAATAAAACTCAGCATAAATCCTATACCGAGTTTCATTATTTTTTTTCTGAAGAGAACATTATTTTTTGTTTTCATCATTGTTCTCCTTTTGTTTAAAATTTTTCATCTTGTCTCCAAGCACTGTTTTAAATGCCTGAACAAAATCCGGAGTCTGCGGCACCTCATACGCGGTGCCGTTCTCCGTAAGACTAAGCTGACTCTCGTCAACGTCACAGATATATTCCATATGGTCCTTGCTGACTCCAATAAGCACTGTCTTATCTCCCGCCTTAACTATCATAAGGAATTTGTCCTGACTCATACGAACTGTATCAAGAATTTTTATATTCTTTCCGCTCATTCCTGAGCTTACAGAATATTTTTTTCCGATATATTTTGTAGTTATATAAGCAAGATAAAGTATTACTGCGAAAAGTACAAGAGTAAACAATACTGTAAAAACTCTTGCTATCGGTGATTCATTCAAAAATAATGCCTCCAGTTAAGGTTAATTTTTATTCTTCGTTCTGTTCTTCTGAATTTTCATAGTATTCATTCAGAGCAGGAACTTCCTCTACTTTTACATCATCCGTATTTTCACTATATACGGAGCTGGATTCCTCACGCTTCCGGATATCGTCCATAAACTTTTTGGTCGATATTATCTCGGTTATTCTGACTCCGAAGTTTTCATCAATAACAATTACGTCTCCTCTTGCAACTGTCTGATTATTCGCAATAACATCTACAGGAGCACCAGCCTGTTTTTCAAGGCGGATAATGGAACCCTGGGCAAGACTCAGAACTTCACACATCTTAAGCTTTGTTCTTCCTATCTCAACACGTACATCAAGAGGGACATCCATAAGCAGATGTGTATAGTCTGCCGATACATCCTTTATATCTTTTTCACCTGCTGAAAAATCAGGAAAACTCGCTTCCTTTACATTAATGCTTTTGGCTTTTTTCATTAAAACATCTCCTTGGAAATACTGTACTCATTCAGCCAAATCCCCCGTTTTCTCAGAAGATGCGTCAAAAGATGCTCCCATGGCCTTAAGAAAATCTGAATTTCTTGAAAGCTCACTGTTTTTATTGATTATAGCTATCTCAACACGTCTGTTCTTTGTACGGCCCTCTTCAGTATCATTATCAGCTATCGGAAAGTTATTGCCAAGTCCCATAGGAAGAAGCAATCCCGATGCTATACCGGACCTGTGTTCAAAAAAGTTTGAAATATTTCCGGCACGTTCCGAAGAAAGAAGTCTTGAGTCAACCGTTGAGGTCGGACTCTTTGCCGTATGTCCCTTTATCATAATAAGTGATACGTCATCCTGAACGCTGGCAAGGCATTCACCAAAAAACTGAAGAAGTTCTTCACTCTCCGGTTTTATCGCCGAACTGTCAGGCTCAAAAATAACGTTGTCTTTAAACTGAATAAAAATATTTTTTGCATTCTGTGAATCCGACATATCAGTGGAGCCGTCCATAGGCTTCTCCTGTTTGCCCTCTTCACCTTCATTTCCGTCCTCACCCGATGCCGCCAGATCCTCTGACTGCTGAACAAGAACGCTGTTATTAAGATCATGCTCTTCTATATATGTCATGATTTTTTCATACAAAGCATCAATAGCTGAATTGTATATAGTTCCGTCCTGGGGGTTTTCATCTTCAAACTTTCCTATGAAAACACCGTCTCCGCCTTTTTCACCGGCAAGATCGGATTCCTCAAAAACAACAACATCAACCTTTTCATCACCGTCAATTTTAAATGCGGACACAAGTTCCGTCCACTTTTCCTCAACTATTGTTGACATACTGTACAGCATTACGAAAAAAGTCAGAAGCAGTGTTACCATGTCGCCATAGGTATCCATCCAGCTTCCGCCGCCTTCTTCCTCCTGTTTTTTCTTCGCCACAATAACACCTCCCGGTTTTCAGTTCTTTATGATTGTTTATTTGTTCTTGCTGCCGGCCGGTGCAGGTGTTGTTGAAGGAAGAAGACGCATAAGTTTCTCTTCAATAAACTGAGGATTGTCACCGTCCTGAATGGACTGAACACCTTCCTTGATGATTACCTTGCACAGCATCTCTTCTTCATGACGCTTTTTAAGCTTGTTGGCTATAGGCTTACCGATAAGGTTGGCAAGAATAACGCCGTAAAATGTTGTAACAAGTGCAACCGCCATATTTGCTGCAAGTGCATCGGCATCTGACATATTTGCAAGAAGATTGATAAGACCGATAAGGGTACCCGCCATACCAAAGGCAGGTGCATACTCAGCCATCTTAAGATAAAATCCCTGTGCCTGTGCATGTCTGTCCTCAAGATAGTCAAGTTCATTTTCAAGAACAGCCTTGATTTTTTCCGGCTCAACTGAGTCAACTACCAGCATAAGTGCATTTTTCATAAACAGATCATCGCAGGAATTCATCTTTTCTTCAAGTGCAAGAAGACCGTTTATACGTGCTTCCTTTGCAAATTCGGTAATCTGCTCTATATATGCAACCGGATTGTACTTCGGAGGCATAAACACTATCTTCAGATGTTTAGGTATTTTCTTAAAAACAGAACCCGGATATGAAAGAAGCATAGCACCGACAGTACCGCCGAGAACGATTGCTATAGAACCAACATCGAAAAATCCCTTGAGCTGCTCTGCATAAAAAGCGATTTTCCCTGTTTCCGGATCTTCACCGGTCATAATACTGATTACGATAAGGGCAGCAGCCAGAAGAAATCCTATTATTGACAATATGTCCATAAATATTGTCCCCCTATTTATTTACGTCCAGAATACCTGATAATATCCCTCTGCGAAACTGCGCCGTAAGTTCAACAACCATATCTGAAGGCTCTTTTACTATGTAGACATTTCCGTTTGAAAGTCTTATTGTAGTATCAGGGTTCTCCTGAATCGACTCAATAAGATCACAGTTGAGTACAAATTTTGTTCCGTTTAGTTTTGTAAGTGTTATCATAATATTCTGACACCCTTTTTTAGAATTTTATAAAAAAGAGAGGCGGCACGACAACCTCGTCCGGCCGCTTCTCCCTTTATTCAGTTAGTTATTATCTCTTGAGATTGATAAGCTCTTCAAGCATTGTATCTGATACTGTAATTACACGTGAAGAAGCCTGGAATCCTCTCTGAGTCATAATCATATCAGAGAATTCACTTGAAAGGTCAACGTTAGATGATTCAAGTGTGGATGCCATGATCTCACCTGTGCCTTCCGTACCAGCATTTACGACGATTGGTTCACCCGAGTTAAGTGACTGTTCAAAGTATGTACTTCCTACCTTTGTAAGACCAGCAGGGTTTGAGAAGGTAGCAAGATCAACACGACCGAGCTCGCATACACCGTAAACCTCATGTACACCAACGATGATACCATCAGAATTTATTGAAATACCTGTAAGATTTGCGACAGTCTGCTCGCCGCCTTCTGTACCGCCCTTGAGTGAGAATGACTTCTGTCCTAATCCGAGACTTCTTGTTGGTTCGCTGTGACGGAGATTAAGTATGTCACCACCGTCAAGTGTTACACTGGTTCCGTTCAAAGTTCCTTTTCTGAGACCGTCTATGTTCGCTAAATTAGTCTGTAAATTCGGATCAGCTGCGTAAATCTGCTGATATACGTTCTTTATTGATGTATACTCAGGATAGTTCATTAACATCGAGTCTGTTTCATCATTTGAATATGTAAGTAAATTATTATCACAAGCATATGTAAGTCTTACATCATCAAGTGCTTTTTTCGCCTTAACCAAAGCTTCCTGAGCTGCCACTAACGCTTCTTTATCCGCCTGTGTTGCATCTGCAGCATTTGCAGCATTCTCTGCATCTGTCAAATCATTTTCAGCAGTAGTCACAGCTGCCTCGGCATTAGTAATAGCTGTTTTCGCTGCTGCCGCTGCTGCCTGTGTTGGATAATCATTAGCTATTGCATCATCCACAGCAGTAAACGTAGTTTGTTTATCTACCCTTCTAAGTATTACTTCACCAGGAGCGTTTAATTTAGTGTAAGATATTTCTCCCACATAGGCTGCTGCCTCTGCGCCCTTATGAGTAACAGGGTCTACTGAACCGGTTGATTCTACAACAAGCTTAACTCCCGACTCTCCAAAAGTAACTTTCATCCCAGCTGGCAAATTGCTGTCTTCAAGCATAATGCTAGAATTATCCATTCCGGCATTTAATCGTGTATCAGCCTGAAAACCACTGTTCACTGCTTTTACAGAAAAAAGATTTTTTAATGCATTCGCCTTGTCGTCACCGGAAACATATCCTGCCTCACCAAGCTGATAACCAAAATTACTGCTTACAATCTCAGCACCCGTAACACCAAGTGCTTTTCCTGTTGTCTTATCAAGCGGACTGAGAGGAGCTCTGAACATTGACTCATCACTTGATGTGATTGTGAATGTACCAGCCGGATGCTGTGAGCCGCCTAATGCATCTGTAATAGCCTGATTAAGATATGAATTGAATTCATCCATATCCTTGAAATATTCATATGAATTAAGTGTTACATTAATTGATGAACCGCTTACCTTAGCTGTCATTTTCTGTCCTACAGGAAGTGCTGCACTTGCTGCAAATGAGAAGTTTACATTTCCCTTGTTTGTATAGTTTGATGCAGTAATTTCGTATGAAACATTGTTAATTGTTTCTGTAACCTCTGCATTTTTTGGATCAAGGAAAGGAAGACTGATATTAATCTTGTCAGATGCCGGAGGACCTGTAACATCCCCTGCAGAACCAAGTATAAAGTTTCCGTTTACATCAACGAGATTACCCTCAGCGTCGATATCAAGCATACCAGCCTTTGTGTACATAATCTTTCCGTCCATACCCATTACCTGAAGGAAACCTTCACCGGCAATTGCGATATCGAGATTGTAACCCGTAGCTGACATTGCTGATGTTGCTGTATTTGTATCGATACTGCTTACAGAGTTACCGTAACCAACCTGCTTTGCATTAGTACCACCGATATTACCTGTTGCAGCTGTTGCTGCTGTCTGTGTCTGGTAGTAAACATCCTTGAATGTTGCACGGCTTGACTTGTAACCGTATGTACCTACGTTAGCGATGTTGTTACCGATAACGTCCATCTTTGTCTGCTGTGACTTTAATCCTGCTACACCTGAATATAATGATTTTACCATAATATGACCCCCTGAAATTTTAAAAATAATGTCTTAGTTTTCATTTTTAATATTTCACGGTACAATTCCGGGACCGTCTGTCAGTCAGGTCCCGGGAAAGCTTCCTGAAAAGGTCCGGCTTTAAATAACCACTGTACCGTCAATATTTGTAAATACATTACCCTGAAGCTCTTCATTGGCTACAGTTGTAATAACCATGTTGTTCTTGACACTAACGATATATGCCGCTGAATCTATGAGAATAAGTGTATCATCAAGTCCCTTCTCACCGGCAAGTCTTATCCCCTCGTTAAGTCTTGAAAGATTTTCATCTGACAAATCAATGTTTCTCTGAAGAACACGATTCATCGCATGCTTTGAAAAGTTGACGCCTAATGAGTTTAGAGCCATTGCGTCCATGGCTGCCTTTGTTTCTGAGCCTTTGTTAATCTGTGCGTCCAGAATGGATTTGAATGATTCCTGCGGTACCGTTTCTATGTATTCAGAAGGTATATGCTGAGGAATACCTGTTGTTATCGGCGTACTTAATCGTCGAAGTGCTATATCATCCATTAGTCACACTTCCTTTCTGTGGTAAATTACCCCATAGCAGCCTCTGCAGCTTCAAGTAAACTCTGCTCCACTGCATCCATATCACCCACCGGAACTCCCGTACCTGTGTTCTGATCTCCTGCTGCACTGTTTTCCTCATTATCCTCTTTGTTTTCTGTATCTTCGGTTGCTGCACCTTCACCTACAGACATTATCTGCTTAAGTGTGAATGTCTGACCGTTTATAGTAAGCTGATACTCATCGTCCTGTCTTGTTATAAGTTCAACCGGACCGGTTTCCTTTATCATCTTTCCGTTATTATACTTCGAAGCTGTTACCGTCTGCCCGATCATCGACATAGCGTAATTGTGCTGACTGTATTTTGCAAGTTCCTGCATAGCCTGAAGTGTTGAATACTGCGTCATCTGAGCCATGTACTCCGCATCATCAGTAGGGTTTGTAAAATCCTGATTTGTAAGCTGTGTAATCATAAGCTGCAGATAATCAGAATAATCAAGGTTTCCCGGATCTTCCGTCTGATACTCAATACCATACTTTTTTGCAAGGTCTTCAACAGGTTCCTTACCTGCAGAACCAAGAAGATTCAGATAGTTTCTGTCGTTCGAAACATTTGATACTGCCATACTCTCTCACCTCTTTTCTGAAAACTCTTCATCATATCAGATAAATCTGTTAAGAATAGTGTTTCCTATGATGGAAGGCATTATATTTACCGGCTGATCCCCGTCATCAGTTTCAGTCTGGGTAAAATACCTCATGTTTCTTTCGCCGTTTCTGTGTTCAGCCCCCTGTCCGCTGCTTCTGAATTCACTGTTTCCGCCAGCCATATTCTGAAGACTGTTTTCAGGTTTATGGTACTCAACTGTTTCCAGTTCAGCATTGTGCTGTTTAAGCTGGTCCTGAAGCACATCAAGGTCGCGGTTAAGAAGTTCGGCTGTTTTCTTGTCTGAAGCTATCATCTTTACAAGAATCGAGCTGTCTGATTTGATAAGCTTTACTGTTATCTCGCCAAGACCTTCCGGGTTAAGTCTTATAACAAAGTTTTTCCTGTTCTTTATTATGCTTTCATTAAGTGCCTTAAAGGTCTGGGATGCAATGTGCTGTCCTCTTACCGTTTCGTCCATCGCAAAGCCTGTGTTTACAAAACTGAACGGATTAACTGTAACTGCACTCTGTACAAGCTTTTCAAATTCTGTAAGATTAGTTTCATCCGGTAAGGATGATTTGTGTTTTGATAATTTTGCATCTGAAGTTTCAGAAGTTTCATTTTCAAAGGATGAATTACTTTCTGAATTGTTTTCTGATTCAAAACTGTTTTCTGACTGAACATCTTTCTTATAATCAATATCAGTTTTTTCAATACTCTGCTTTTCTGAAAACTGTTCAGTTTTTGGTACGTTCTGTACTTTAGTCTGACTGGCAACTACTTCAGTTTTTTCAGCAGCATCTTTATTTTCTGATATATGTACAGTGTTTTCTTTGATCTCCGTAACTATCTGGCTATCCTGGTTATCATTACGGATAGTATCACTGAGGCTTTCTGTATTTTCTGTGTCAGATAATACCGGTTTGGTTTCAGCCTTAAACTCCGGTGCTGGTCTTACTTCAACCTTCATTTCAGGTTCGGCTTTTGCTTTTGCTTCTGCCATGATTTCCGGTTTTTCTTCAACCTTCATCTTAGGTTCGATTTCCGCTTTGGCTTCTGCCTTGATTTCCGGTTTTTCTTCAACCTTCATCTCTGGTTCAGCTTTGGCTTTCGCTTCTGTCCTGATTCCCGGTTTTTCCTCAACCTTCATTTCAGGTTCGGCTTCCGCTTTGGCTTTCGCTTCTGTCCTGATTTCCGGTTTTTCTTCAACCTTCATTTCAGGTTCGGCTTTGGCTTTCGCTTCTGTCCTGATTTCCGGTTTTTCCTCAACCTTCATTTCAG